>Ga0310690_10000210_pt1 | contig 139524 bp, 182 predicted proteins | sample AusTroGonzalo_MG_2_FD_207661 | JGI IMG/M metagenome (GOLD analysis project Ga0310690, IMG submission 207661) | Bovine rumen microbial communities from tropical cattle in Woodstock, Queensland, Australia - Gonzalo_04 (v2) (version 2) | ecosystem: Host-associated > Mammals > Digestive system >...
GAGCGTGATTCCAATTAAGTACATGGGTTCAAAGAGCAGGATAGCAAAATACATAGTTCCTATTTTGCAAAAAGAGATAGACGATAACAATATTAAAACATACCTCGAACCATTTGTGGGGGGGGGCAAATGTAATAGACAAAATCCATTGTGATGTTAAAATAGGCAACGATCTAAACCAATATTTAATCGCATTACTCAAACACGTTCAGAATGGTGGTGAGTTACCAAGCAGTATCGACAGAGATGAATACAACAAAGTACGCTCCGCTTTTAATAATCATGATACTTCCGATTATGAGGATTGGTATGTAGGAGCAGTTGGGTTTCTTGCAAGCTATAACGGTAGATGGTTTGACGGCGGTTACGCAAAACCCGGTTACGGAAAGACAAAAAACGGTTTACGCTATCGAGATTATTATAGAGAAGCAAAAGACAATTTGCTTAATCAAATCCCAAACCTTAAAGATATACAGTTTACTTGCACAGATTATAGAGCTATCAAAGTAACCAATTCTTTTATTTATTGTGACCCGCCTTATGCGAATACCAAACAGTTTCTTAATTCTCAGAAATTTGACTATGATAAATTTTGGCAGACAATGAGAATTTGGTCTAAGACTAATACTGTTTACATAAGTGAACTTGAAGCACCAAATGATTTTGAATGTGTTTGGCAAAAAGATGTGCAACGCACTATGAAGTCAACAGATAATACAATGAGAGCAGTTGAAAAGTTGTTTAGATATAAAGGAGAGTGATTTCAATTAGTCATTACCAGTTGCAACAAGGTGATTGTCTTGAATTAATGAAAGAAATTCCAGACAAAAGTATTGATATGATTTTGTGCGATTTGCCTTACGGAGTGACCCACAATTCAAAAGATAAATGTTTACCATTAGATGAATTATGGACTGAGTATCACAGGATTATAAAAGACAACTCTCCAATACTTCTATTTGCACAAGGAACATTTTATGTTGATTTGGTCAATAGCAATCGTAAAGAATTTCGTTATGATTTGATTTGGAATAAAGTTCTTAAAACTGGATTTCTTAATGCGAAAAGGATGCCGTTGAGACAGCATGAACAGATAGCCGTGTTTTATAAAAAGTTGCCTACTTACAATCCTCAGTTCACGCAAGGCTCTCCATTACATAGCAAGGGTTCGGCATACAAAAATAAAACATTCACCAATAACAATTATGGAGATTTTAACATAACTGGTGATGAACGACAAGGAAGTACCGAAAAATACCCCAATAGCATTTTAACATTTTCAAAACCTCACCCATCAGTTTGTGTTCACCCTACACAAAAGCCTGTCGCCTTATTAGAATATCTTATCAAGACATACACTAATGAGGGTGATTTGGTTTTAGACAATTGTATGGGAAGTGGTTCAACTGGCGTAGCCTGTATTAATACAAACCGTGACTTCATTGGATATGAACTTGATAAAAACTATTTCAATATAGCCAAACAAAGAATTGAGAGTGCTTATGAAAATTCTAACAAACGAAATCCTCTGGACTCAATATCTGAATGATAAAGATGAAGTAACGCACATAGTTACTTCGGACAAGCACCGAGATACATACAAGCTCTATAAAATTGATGGAGATAAACCAGTGTTTACCAAACGCAAATCAAGTGACCCTCGTGATTTAGAACAATACATTTGGAGGTGATGCAATTGCTTGTAATAATTTTTTGTTTATTGGTGATACTATCATTCTTCATTGATACTCAAATACCCCTCTATATATACATAATCGCAGGTATACTTGCGATAGATGAAATTGCTGTATTCCTCATAGGTCATGTAGATACAAAAGAAGATAGAGCAAGACGGAAGTTCTACAAGGATTATAGGAGAAAGTAAAATGAAGTTTATTATATCTAATCTATTAAATATTATTTTAACAATAATATGGATTGTTGCTGGTATTAATGTATTATTATCTGATACAGTTTCCAAAACTGCTTATGCCGTGTTATTAATTTGTTTTATAGCAACCTCGATTAGCAATATGGTTTTTAAATACTACTCCATGAAGAAAGAAGATGATTAAATTGAATACTGTCTATATGGATTATAATGCATCAACTCCACCAACGCAAGAAGTGCTTGACTTTGCTGACCATCTGCAACAAGATTTTTGGTACAATCCAAATGCGGCTTACAAGCAGGGCAGAGAAGCCCGAAAGCTAATTGACAAAGCAAGAGAACAATGTGCCAATGCGATAGGCGCTGACCCCGAACAGATTATCTTTACTTCTTGCGCGAGTGAGAGTAACGCAATGGTATTACATTATGCCAATTACAATTACGAATATTCATTCAAGTCACCTTTTGAACACCCCGACATTATGGAGAACAAAAACATTCGTGACCGTGGAATAGCATTTTGGAATGAATTTGGACAAAATGAAGGGTTGTGGGACTTCTTATCTGTCATGCTTGTCAACAATGAATCAGGTAGAATATTTAATATAAAGAAATATGCTGATAGTGTACATAAAGAAGGTTACATTGTACAAAATGGCAAGCTCCACTCCGATATGAGCCAAGCATTTGGTAAGATACCTATTAACATTATAGACCTTAACGTAGATTTTGCGACGTTTTCGTCCCAAAAAATAGGTTCAATTCGAGGTTGCTCTGTTCTCTATGTAAAAGAACCCAAGACCTTTAAAAAGTTTTTTGAACCTTTAGTTTACGGTCATCAAGAAAACGGTCTGCGTGGCGGTACGGAGAACACAGTCGCGATAGTTTGTATGGGACTTGCTATGGAAAAGTACAACTATGACGAGACAATCAATGACGTTTGGCGACATTACAAACAGATAATGACAAGAGCCTTTAACTCAATCCCCGGTGCAGTTGTACTTAACACAAACACCGATACTCATAAGTTTACTAACAATGTAGTCCAAGTCAGCTTCAAAGGTATAGAATCTGAAAGCCTTGTACTGATGTGTGATTCACAAGGTCTTTGCATCTCGGGCGGTGCAGCGTGTAATAGCGGTTCACTTGAACCAAGCAATGAAGTCAAGTATCTTTGCGGCTTACATGACCCCGATACTGTTAATCCTCATGGGGTGGTTCGCATATCGTATGGTTGGGGGACTACGACACAGGACATATACCAAACAATCAAGATAATCAAGCAAGCTGTAACCAACCTCAGAGAGATCAATGGAGGAATAAGATGAAGATAATTGAGAACAATTATACTAAACCATCAGACCCACCCAAAATAGACAAGCCTAAGACTTATAGGGTACGTTGTGAGTGGTGTGGTTCTGTTATTGAAGCTGAGGACTCCGATCTCTTCCCAATAGACACGGGCTGTGTAAGCTTTAATTGTCCGTGTTGTAACAAGCGAAGTATGGCAGACAATATATCGGAACACATTACTTGGAGTATGATTAAGTACCCTGACAATTTTTGGCTTTATACTCACAATGCAGATACGCCAGATATCAAGTTACTTGAAAGCTCTGAGCATTATATCTCAAAAGCAATCGAAACTTTATATCATGAACTAAGCAAGATTGACCTCCCCGAAGATTACGAGAATGAGATTGGGCGTAGGTATTGGATGGGCAATACTATATTAATCATGTTTAAGTATCGCAATGATTGTAAAAGCGAAGTCAAAGAAGGGATTGAATATCTCTATGACATTCAGATCGTTAAGCCTTTGGCAGATGCTGAAATAGCTGATTTACATAAGAGATTTTATGAGGGGGAATAATAAATGCGACCTTTACTTTGTGTGTTAGGAGCCAGCGGATCGGGAAAGTCTACGCTCTGTTCTGAACTCGAAAAACGTTATGGTTTAAAGTCGATACCGAGTTATACTACAAGAGCGCCGCGATTTAATGTGGAGCAAGGACATACGTTTGTAACCGAGAACGAATTTGACAAACTTGAAGAAATCCTCGCGTATGCCAAGACGGACAATTGTCGATACGCCGTTACTAAAGAAATGTTTGAGAACAAGAACTATTCTTTGTATGTTGTCGATCTCACTGGTCTCAAATATCTGTATAAACATTATCGCGGTAACAGACCTATAATCTCCGTTTTTCTAAGGGCTAATGCTTATGACAGATTTAACCATATGATTAATCGCAAGGATGAAAGAAACGAAGAGGAGATTATTAGGGCTGCTCTTGAAAGAATAGAACATGACGCGGTTGAGTTTAACGAAGAAGAAATAAAGAATAACGTGAATTACATATTCGATAATTATGAGGGACAGTTCGAGCTTGTTATTAATCTGGTTGAACGGATTTGTAAGAATTATGGAATTATAAAGGAGCATAAATGATGGAAATTAAAATAAAGAAGTTACATGATGATAGCAAAATACCAACAAGAGGTAGTGAGTACGCAGCGGGGTACGACCTTTATGCTTATATAGAAGATAATGGTATGTTTGAAATCAAGCCGTTTGAGACAGTTCTTATAGGTGCCGGCATAGCTATAACACCGCCCGATGGAACATTCGGTGCTATATTTGCAAGAAGTGGTTTAGCAACAAAGAATGGGTTGGCACCCGCTAACAAGGTCGGGGTTTGCGACATAGATTATACTGGAGAATATAAGGTTGCTTTGCATAATCATTCTGATAAGACAGCGTATGTGCATCACGGCGATAGAATAGCACAGCTTGTTTTTATTCCTTATGTGGTTGGTGATTTTGTCGAGGTCGAAAACCTTAATGAAACAAAACGTGGTTCAGACGGTTTTGGCTCAACGGGTAACAAGTGAGGTAAAAACAAATGCTATACATTTGTAAAGATTGTCGAGAAACATTTGTAGACCCCGCCACCGAACGAGAGGATTGTGGTTGGGAAACCGATCTTGGTCATGTTTCGGCATATCAAGATTATTATGTATGCCCAAATTGTGGTAGCGAGGACATTGATGAAGAGGACGTATGTGCTATGTGCAAAGAAGCGTTCGCAAAAGACGAGATGGATTATAACATAGATGGCGACTTGGTTTGCGAAAAGTGCCTATCGTCAATGAGTATTTACATAGATGAAGAAGGAGATAATAAAGATGATTAAAATTGAAAGCACAGATGTTATTGGATGGCAAGCTGCTATACGCGGTATGAGAAACCCCATGAACTCGTGGGATAAGTCTGATAGTTTGATAGGTTGCAATGTAGGAAATTGTAGCTCATGCAATTTCAAATTTGATTGGTGTGGGAACACTCCACAATTATCTGTAGGAAAGAACGATCTTGACCTTATGAAACGTCTTGTTAATGCGGGGTCGGATCATTCTAAGTTTATGCGAATGATTAATGTTACTTGTGATGTTACAGCCCCCCTTTACTGGTGGAAGGAGTGCGATACATATAAAGTAGGAACAGTTAGGGATAGCTGTTCAACTATGCACAAGATACACTCTAAGGAATTTACTCTTGATGATTTTTCTCATGAACATTTGGTTGCTATCCATCTTGATATCTTGTCTGAAACAATCGAAGCATTAAATGCCGCCAGAGAACTTTATCTTGATTATGATGGGCATGAAGAAGAACTTGAAACTAAGTTTGGTATTAAAGACAAGAAGGATTTATGGTGGCAGATGATACAGCTTCTTCCGAGCAGCTACAATCAGAGAGCAACACTTCAATTAAACTATGCAGTTCTTAGAAATATGTATCACAGTAGAAAGAATCACAAGCTCGATGAGTGGCATGATTTTTGTGATTGGATTGAATCTCTTCCTTATGCAAGGGAGTTGATTACTATATGAGTCAAGGTAAGCCATTAAATTTAGAGGGGCAAAGATTTGGTAGATTAGTTGTTATAAAAAGAGTTGAAAATGAAGTATCATCCAATAGAAGAAAGCAAAGCTATTGGCTTTGTCAATGCGATTGTGGTAATACAAAGGTAGTTAGAGGAACACATTTAACAGATGGTAACACTCAAAGTTGCGGTTGCCTTCAAAGGGAAACACTATTAAAGTGCCGTACTATTCATGGTCAATTTGGAACAAGAATATATGGCATATGGGCTGGTATTAAAAGCAGATGTAATCTTCCAACAGAGCCAAATTATAAACATTATGGTGGACGAGGTATTTTTGTTTGTGAAGAATGGAATCAAAATTTTGCTGCCTTTTATGATTGGGCAATGCAAAACGGATATACCGACGAGCTTACAATAGACCGTATAGATGTTAATGGAAATTATGAGCCATCGAATTGTAGATGGGTAGATATGAGAGTTCAACAAAACAATCGCCGCAATAATACTCATTTAGAATTTAATGGAGATGTACATACTATAGCAGAATGGAGTAGAATTGTTAATATAAATGTTGAAACAATTATATCAAGACTGAGTAGAGGGTGGACAATTGAACGCGCCTTAACGCAACCAGTTCAGCTTTCTGATGCGCAAAAAGCGGAATATGAAAGAAAAAGAGGGCTTAAACAAATCCGAAAGGAGTGTCTTGTTAATGATTCCGACATTCAAGAATTACAATCTGTCAAACCTAATGACAGCTAAAGAGCTTCAAGAATATTTACACATAGGCAAAAATAAAGCCTATGATCTAATCAAACACAACGATGTTCCAACAGTAAAGATTGGCAACAGAATATACGTAGTAGCTGATAAACTACAACGATATATCGAAACGCATACAGTTTAAACCATAAATCAATTATCAAAAATTTTACAAAATCACAAGGGGTATGTATTACGCATACCCCATTTTTTTACTATTTTGGCTTACACATCAATCTGCGTTATGGTTTTAGCCTTTTCTTCCTCTATCAAATGAATGTATGTGTTATATGTGAACGAAACGCTTGCGTGTCCCAACATTTCAGATATCAGTTTAATATCCACTCCCTTACGTATCATTAAGCTTGCAAAGGTGTGTCTAAGAGTGTGTAATGACTGTGGGTTTTGTATCTTAGCTCTGCTACAAGTTTCAACATATAAAGAAGTAAGAGAACTTATATCCCGTTTTCCATTTGTGGCGAATAGATAATCCGACTGTTTAGGCTTGCGGATATCATACAATTCAGATAAGTATTTCTGAGCCGATTGAGTCAGATAAACTATTCTACTCTTACGAGTTTTAGTGCTATCCTGTTTGATTACTTGGCGTTCATGATTTTCATCATATACTATAGCGATGTTAGCATGAATCTTAATATACTTATCTTTAAAATTTACATCAGACCATTTAAGAGACACCGCCTCCCCCGCTCTGATTCCCGTATAAATCATAGACACTATAAACAAGCCATTATGAAAATCTGTACGCTTCCAGCTTTCATCCAAGGCAACGGCAATAAATCGCTCAATCTCATCATCATTAAAGAAACGAATATCCTTCGTTTGACTCTTGGACTTCTTGGGCATTTCTACTAGCTCGCAAGGATTTGTAGGAATTAATCTCTGTTTATAGGCGAACTTCAAGGATTCATTCAAAAGAACATATGCCTTATGCATAGTAGAATAAGCGCAACCTTTGAGTATCAACTTGTTTATCATCTCATTCTGTATGATCTGAGTAGTTAAGTCCGTAAGATAGTAACCGCCAAGATACGGTTCTATATTACTGTGCCAAGTATAAACGTTTCTGGCATGGCTTGCAATTTTGATTTGTGGTTTCTTGATGTTCTCCAAAAACGGAACGAAGAAATCTGAAAAGAGAACAAGGTCTGCCTTGTCTCTATCTTCTATAACATCGGTTTTCTTTTTAAACTCCCGCATCTTATAAATGACTTCTTCTTGGGAAGCATCATAAAAACGTTTGTACTTAACACGACCTTTTGGATATTTACCGATTTCAATTTGCCCGACCCATTTGTTTGTAGTGCTATCAAAATAGACCGCGCCCAAATCTTTTACGTGTCTAACCTTCTTGTTGTCCTTTGCCATAATTAACCACTCCATTCACAAAAAGTTTACATTGCTTATTGGGTAATGACTTATGTAAATGTATACAAGCGTTCTGTTTTTTATTACATTATAGCACATTTGTGTTTTAATGTCAAGGGAAGAATCGTGTAAAAATCGTGTAATTTTTCGGGAGAGTTAGGGATAAATAGGTACAAACAGGGAAACTTTCAGACTGTCTATAAAATAGCAGAGATAAAGAAAACCCTTGAAATACCGCTAAAATAACGATACTACAAGGGCTTGATTGGCTGGGGTAGAAGGATTCGAACCTACGGAATGGTGGAGTCAGAGTCCAATCTTTAATAGCCCATAAACGCCCTATTTATCGGCACTTTAGCGATTTCTCATTTTGAAAATCGTGTAAAATCGTGTAAAAATTTTCAAAACAGTTTTTTAGATTGTGCAATAGCAAAATAATCCTTGACACAATCGCCACTTGCTTAAATATATATTATATCATAAGGTTAATTACTTGTCAATGAATAAATCGTAAAAAATAGGGTACTCTCATCTATTAAGTATAGATAAGGGTACCCTAAATTTTTGTTGATACAGATTAATTTTTTAGCAAACACTTCGAAAAGAAATCATCTCTCAAAACGTAATAATCATCAACGTGCGGAACAAGCGTTTTGAAGGACTGTCCTTCGACTACAACAACCGCTACAAGTTTACCATAATTTTTTAACTGTGAATATAAACTAATATAATCCGTGTCTCCACTTACAACAAAAGCCACATCGTAGGAATTATGAAAAGCTCCTGATAGAGCGTACAAGCCCAAATTTAAATCCGTACCTTTTTCAGATATAGAATAAGTTGATCTATCAGCTATATTCATTTCTATTTCGGGCTTGGTAGGTCGAGCTATGGTTCTACCATACACAACATCAATATATTTAAAATTCTCCAAACTCTTAATCCAATCATAATAACTCTTATAATATGAATCATAAAGTAAAAAATCACATGGTTTTGGGGCGAATATGTATGATTTGGTATAGATAGTATTGTATTTAAGTCGAGAAATATTAATCATTAATTTAGAATAATCGACTTTGGAGGGTGGTTGCTCTAAGCTGTTGTAATACTTTTTAAAAGCAATATCAAAATTCAAGTAATCAAAAAACACCATTCCTCTAAGCATGATGAAGGCAACTCCAAACAAAATTAAAAGGGAGTGTTGTTCTTCGAGTGCGGTCATTGCTCGGTATCTACGCATCTATGGAATCCATATCACTCCACCGTGCCGCTCATTTAATCGAAGGGTGTCAACTAACTCCCGATTCTTAGATTTAATATTCTTATATTCTAATTGTATAGGATTAATATTAATTTGTCAATAGTAATATTCGACAAATTTAGACAAGATTATTTGTTTGAGTTGTTAGATTTCAAATTGATCTTTGAGTTTACTTATTCTTTCTGTATCTTCCCTGAGATAGTGTTTCTTAGTAACGTCTGTTCCTGAATGGTGTAATAGAGCTGATACATCTTCTAATGGCATACCAGCTTTAAAAATGAGGTCGCTGCCGCTATGTCTCAGGTCGTGACTGTGAAATTCTGGAACTCCAATCATATTCCCAATTTTCTTACACCACTCATTCAAAGTCCCCGTGCTTATCGGCTTATCCTCGGCGGTATACCCCGTATACCACACCCAACCAAAATCATTGATGCCCTTTTCTTCTCGTTCTGCTTTAAGCTGTAACAAAAGTTCTTTTACTTCCTTACTAAAAAACAAATCTACGATCTTACCCTCTTTTTCAAGAACGTCTTTAACAATCCGATTTTCAAAATCAATCTGTTTCCACTTGACATTAGCAACCGCATTGACTCTCGCCATAGTAGATAACGAGAACAGGGCATAGGTCTTTAACTGCAAGTCTCCATACTCTGTCAATTTATCTTTCATCAACTGAACTTGCTCCTTGGTCAAGAACGTCTGTACGACCACGGGCTGTCCCTTTTTGGGTCTGTCAAGAAATTCGCACGGATTTTCAAGAATCAGTTTTTTCTTTCTAAGGAATTTGTAGAACGCAGAGATCGCTGCCATTCTACGTTTCATACGTTCTACATTGTTCCCCGATTGCTTACAGAAATAAAGAAACTCCGTTATGTCATCATCGGTCAGGTCTTTGACACTTTGATTAAACTGATTGTCGTGAATGTACACAAACCATTGTTCCAAGTCTTTCTCGTACTGATAAATAGTTTTCTCCGAAAGCTCACGCAAACTCATATCTATCTTGTACTTTTTCATGAGTGCAAGAGTTTCAGGATTGACTTGATCCAACTTTTCTTTATCATGTAAAATTATCCTTTTACTTCGTTCAGGCATTTTATCATCTCGCTTTCTATAATAAAATAAAAGGGCTGTCAACGAATAACAGCCCTATAATGCAATTATAATTTTAGATTATTATTTCACAAAAGCAACTCGATAAAAGTCGGGCGTGCCTTGCCATCGGGATATGTCAATGCCTTTTTTCTGCATAGTTACACCTCCGTTATAAATATAATTTCATCCCAAAGAAAGTGACGTTGTTGTTCGCGGATTTTTCCGGATTTTTGTAATGATACCAGCGCACGCCATAAATCGGAGTGCTCGGAAGCCTACATTCAAAAACGTTTAGCGGATATGGTAAATTCGTCGCGATCGTCAAATCTTCAAAGTCATTCCAATTGCCGTTTGCGTCGCGGGTCTGTACCGTTACCGTTAAGGCTATATTCTGATCCGAATACCGCCCGAGCCAAAATTTGGCGCGGCTGATGACTGTGGGCGTATTCCAAATGTAGCCGCCATATGCACCTTTGCGATTCTCATAATTGTAATAGCACGCACCTGTACCGTTCCACCCTTTGCTCATACGTGTATTTAATGTCGTTTCATCGTCGATTTCGAGAGCGCTAAGCACTAACGCGCCGTTATCGCCATAGTTAGCAGACGAACCGCTTGCTATCGGTCGCATAGCTATGAGTACAGGCTCAGGCACGTTTACAGTTACGGCGCTATATCCGTCAGCGTTATCTGAGCTTGCGTTATACGTCCCGTTCGCTGTGATGTTTTTTGCTATTGTGGACGGCTTGACCCGCACAGACCCGATGTCTATATCAGGCGTTCCCGCAGGTGATTTAATATGTAAGGACATCAGAATCCCTCCTTCCTGTATTTAAGCAAGACTTTTTCAGGCGCTACACTTTGCCCCGCATAGTCCACAATTGTTGTACCTTCAACCGTCGGCAGTGCCGGAAGTGCAACAGGCGGGTCTGTCGGTGTTAGTGTGCCGTCTATCATGCGGTATACTTTTTGTGTTTGATAGTCCACATACTCGTCCTCACCGAGCGGGTCGGCACCGATGTAGATGGGAGTGGTGGTTGATGTAGTGCCATCTGAAACACTCATATCTACCTCATAGCCATACGCCGTGCCGCTGTCGTCCCCCACTCCCCCAGCACTACCATACACACGGTAGTCAGCAAGGTAGTCGCCGTTAGCTGTGTACTGCGCGGGGAGGGTGCCGTCATACTCGCCCCAGACGGTAAAGACCTGCTTGTCCCCGAAATACACTTCTTCAATATCTCTTTCTACACTACTCAATAAATCATCAATGTTCGTTATCTCTGTTGTTTGCTTATAAATAGGCATTACCTCACCACCTTACGAACTTGTAGGATAGACAAGATACAAGATATTCTCCTTGGTCAGTAATGCCGCATAACTTGCGCTGTCTATAATATGCCAAATCTGAGTATCGCCAATCCATAAGTCACCATTGTTATCAATCGTAACAATTGAGTGGCTTATATCGGCAATCGCATTAGCAACTACTTTATTTTGCACTGGATTCGTACTCGTTGTATCAAGTCTACCATCAACAACGGGAGTCGAGTAATCAATACCATTTCTAACCAGTTTACCCATTACTAATCGCCTCCCTTATCTGTTCCTTATCTTCCTCAGAGAGGTTTGGATAAGAAGCGAGTATTTCTTCCAAATCTTCCCCAGCTTTCATTCTGCGTTCGATTACTCTTAAATAAATTCTAAGCATACTTGCACTCATTTCTCACCCCTCCTTAGAATATTCCATAGAGTTCCGTGATTGCTTCTTCAACATCTGCAAGTCTAATGTCGGCTTCGGCAATTTTCACATCATTCTCTATAATTTTTTCGTCGTTCTGCATAGTTCTCTCGAATATTCCCCAAACTTCTTTGGGGACTTTTTGCTCTTCGAATGAATAAAAAATCTCTTTTATCCCCTCATCATTTTCGCGTTCATGTTCTTCGATGTTGCGACGAACATAGACCCACTTCTTGGACGAGGTGGTGTCAACTAATGAGGGATAAACAGAGCTTGTACCTTCATACCATGTACTCAATTTTCATTCCTCCCTTACTCTTATTACGCTTTCTATCATAAACTGAAATTTTGTGTCTCATTTTCTTCATGCTAACGAACGGTGCTATGTGAGTCATAAACCATTTATAACAATCCGCGTATTTAATCAATCCCGCGTATACAATTATCTGCCGAGCATCATGTATATTGGCGTGTCCCTTTTTAAATATCCTCTTCGCCTTGCGCTGTGCTTTAAGTGCAAGTCTACTACGTAATCCAACATGATTTCTATAGAACTTAAATCCCAAGAAATCGAGAACTCGTCCTTTTTTCTTTCGGCTTCTCACGCTGTCCATGAAGAATACTTGCCAATTGCCTTTGAGCTGCAAGTGTAATTTATTTTCAAGATACTCACTAATCTGCCGCCTGATATTGTGCATAATGCGTTTGTTACTTCCAAACAGAACCATATCGTCCATGAAGCGGATATAATACTTAACGTGCATATCTTCCTTAATCTTGTGATCGAGTTCGGTCAACAAGTAATTTGCAAACCATTGAGAAGTAACAAACCCAAGCGGTATACCAGTTTTGGTTGTGCGAACTATTTTCTCAATATACTCAAAGTATCGCCTATCTCTAATCTTCCTGCGTAGCCGTTCAAGCAAAACATTCTGATCTATACTATCAAAGAATTTTCTTATATCAAGTTTCAGACAGTATTTCGTATTTTTGTGGTCATTATAAATCCACTTGCGAGTCATTTTCATACCAGCATGAAGCCCTCTCCCCGGTATGCTTGCATAAGAATGTTCGTACATTCCACTTGTTAGTATTGGCTTCAATACATTAGCAACTGCGTGATGAACTATCATCTCTCGAACGGTTGGAACAATAATATACCTTTTCTTTGCGGATATCCCATCATTTATCTCAACGGGCGTATGCTCTGCGGGTTCAAATTCCAATATCCATTTGCGAACTATCGGAATATATTCGTCAACATGATCACGTATATAGCGAAGCCTTTTATGGCGTTTATTATTCTTGCGTTTATTTTTAGCCGCTTTATAAATTGCAAGTCTGATATTATCATCAGCTATCATTTTCTCATACAATCCATTATAAGATTTCGTATAACCACCTTCTTCTTATATCTTCATCCACTTTGGGTGTTGCCACTTACTAACAGATGCTTGCTGTCGATTTCATTTTTACCAAGAGGTAAGGGAAACATGGCGCATTATGAAGGTGTGTGATAAGAGTGCGCAGCCCCGTTGTTCCAATTGCGATTCGACACAGCGTTGTTGAGGTTGACGTAGAACGCTCCGCAACTCGCACCGTTGTGGGAGGCGCCGCCGACACGGGCGAAGCCGCACCATGAATCCCTGTTGTGTTTTTCGTTATATACGTGCAAGTCAATAATTAAATTTAGTTGTTGACAATTTCATTTAGGGGACACGCAAGCGTTTCCCCTCTTGCCAGCTCGCTTCGCTCACGGCAATTCACCCCTTCGAGCAAGGCTTACAAGAAGGCGCAGCCCCGCCGTCCCAACCGCGAGCCGACACAGCGGCGTTGAGGGTGACGTAGAACGCTCCGCAACTCGCACCGTTGTGGGAGGCGCCGCCGACACGGGCGAAGCCTGTTCCGTTATAATAGTAATCTTTGTAATATTGTGTAGAGTAGGCACCAACTTCAAATGGTAACCAGCCAAATGTCCCAAACTTCATTTGTTTTACATAGTTACTTGTTGTCGGCTTACTATTAGTAGAAAGATAGCCAGAGCCGTTCGTGTTGTATACACTCGCCGTAGAACCGTCAGCGGTTGAAGCAGTCAGCTTGTATAAATACGTATTATTTGCTTCACCAATCAATCCCGCAGTTCTGCGCCATTCAAGCGCCCACCAGTTCTCCATACCGAACACCTTGACGGCGGTATTGCCGTTTGCAGTTGAACCGTAGAACAGTCCCTTGTCGTTGAGCGAACCTGTTACATAGCTTTCTTTCGCCGCCTGAGAGCCACTGTCGATACCCCTGCCAAATGCGCCTTGCGTATCAATAAACTTAGAAATCAACACGAGCAATCCGTTAATCAACACTCTATCACACCACTGATCTATATACCATTCGACTTTCGCCGTGGTGTTGTTTGCCGTAGCCTGTGCTATTTCTTCCGTGCCGCTTGTATTACCGTTAAACGCGAACTGCTCCCATTTTTCAGAGTTAAACGCTTCGGCGGTTTCAACGGCAGTTATACACTTCCACATTCTGCCATTATAGTTAACCTTATCGCCCACGGCATAGGTAGCACTTGACGAATATGCAGTCGTACTCCACGGCGCAAGAGTAATGCCCGAAATCGAGCGCATTTTTTCGTCATAGGTTGCGCCGTTATAGATTGGCATATAGAAATGGTCTATGATGTTGCCGTCGCAGTCCATATTAGACCAACACTTATACGTGCTGTCAACCTTTTTATTGGAAATGTAAAAATATCCTTCGCCATTAGCTACACCCTGCTCAAACTTATACCAAATTAGCGGGAACTCCATCATTGCGTTGCCACCATAGGCAAGATTGCCTACATCAGAGGGAGTACCATCTACCCTTTTGGTATAATCATTCGGGTCAAGATAATAGTCAACTGTACCATCAAATTTCAGCATACAAGGCTTGGGCATAAAGAAAGCGTTTTTCCACGAGCCATAATTAAATGCTGTAGTCCCCATAGTCGCAGGAGTCATACCAACCGCATCTGCAAGATATGTTACACAGTCATATGAGTCGGACTCGTCGGGGTCAATGTGAAAACCATAAATGTATGTCATAGGTTCGGGTTCTGCATCAGTAATAAAGTATTCCTTATTGTCCGTATATTTTTCAGCACCTATAGCATTGTATTCTGCCTGTGTAAGTTCAACGTGACTGTTCTCGATCTCGGTAAACTTATCAGTAACCACCTTGTTTTGAACAGGGTTAGTTGAAACATTACTAAGCGCAGAATCAACAACAGTTTTATTAGCTTCGGCTTCAATACTACCAAGTTTAGTCTTTTCAGCCGTAGTATAATCCTCGGTCGAAAGACCTTTGCCTTGTACCTTATCAACCTTACCGTCAAGCCCCTGTGTTACGAAAGCGTAAACACCGCCTGACGTAACCATATTGGTCGAATTTTCAGTCGGTGTAGAATCTATATCATCATCATCAGTAATAACAACAAGTGTCCCCGCTTCAAGAGTAGAAGCCACTTGCGCATACTCAGCCTGTGTACCAACCCAAAGAGCATTAAGACCTAACTGCGCAAGGGTAACATTACCATTCAGGGTCACACCATTAATCTGCGGCTTGTTCGTAATATTAGCATAAGGGAACGCATTTAACAGTGCAGTAAGCACCGCGTTCTGTACGGGGTTGGTAGACTGATCGCTTAACTGATCGTCAACCACAATGCCCAACTCAGCAAGCGTTAAGTCACCTATCAGAGTAACGCCGCCAATAGAAGGTTTGTTGGTTAATGCTTCATAATCTGTAGTGCCACTACTACCACCAGCCCCCATTAATGCAAGAAGTCTCGCAAAATTATCTGTCATTCATTTCACCTCTTTCTAAATTATTCCGAGGGTTTTGTTCTCCACTGTTTATTTTCATAATCGAATACATAGACAGCCCACGTATCAAGTTCAAAGAAAAGAGAAAACTGCGGGGGAGTTATGCCTTTCCATATAATAGGCTTAGTATCAGTCGAAAGTCCAGTAAAGAACATCTCGCGCTGATTCTTGTCATCTCCCTGAGAGTTAAGTTCTACCATATTTCTTACCACCTTTCTTATAGTAAAGGGCGACCACCAAAGCAGCCGCCCATAAAATCTAAGTTTCAAATATCGTTATTGTTTTCATCAAGCTTGCCTTCAATGGGTAGTTTATCCAATTTATCCATAAGCGTAGACACATAACCATTACCGACAACACCATGTTCGTCGGGCTGATGATAAATGTCATACATCTCATGCAAAGCCTTCCACTTGCGAATAGAAATCTTCCCCTCTGAGAGAGCTTCTTCTCCCGCCCTCACAATAGAATGGCGCATTTCAATCCGCTTGTCATCGTTCTGCTTTTCAAGGATATGTATTACGTTGTCAATCTTTTTGCTAATATCGCCTATCTGATCGTCATGACGATGTATGGCTTCTTTAATTTCCTCAAACTCGTCTTTCTTCTTCTTGATATTCACAAGCAAATGAAAGAGTTTAACGACACCCGTATAAATTACTCCTACGATAATACCAAATACAATAATCCATGCAATCAATACGCCAATTGGTATCTGCGACAAAACTTCCCATACAGATTCAGTACCCATATCAAATCACCGAACCTTATAGGAGCTTATTGACTTCTTTTTGAACGGCATTATAGTCATATCCTGCGGCTTCAAGTCTGTTCTTACGGTCAGCGCCGTTACCCCACTTGCCAGCAACCACTTCTTTTGCAACTTCGGCATTGGACTTAGTGGGCTTTGCAGGGTACTTATCGGTATTGCCAGTCAGACATATCCAACCCGCACCCGATTTCAGCTTGCCCCATACATTATCACCGATAGTCTTTTTCTCAGTGATTGTATAGGTTATTCCATAGTTAGCCTTGGAAGTTACGTTACCGCCACCCGCAGTAGACTGAACCATAACACCGTTCTTGTTAGTAATTGTTACGGTTTCATAATTTGTAGGTGCGGGAGTAGGAGTAGGCGTTGGAGTAGACCCGCCACCATTGAGTATCTTGTTGACTTCCTGAACGATGTAAGGGAATTTGCCCCCAAGATACTGACCGGGGCAACCAGTGGCATAAAACCACTTGTGCATGGTAAGGTTAGAGCCGTTAAGCTGTCCTGTAAAGGTAAGCTTCTTAATGCCGTTTCTCTTACAAATATCAGCACAAAGCTTAATAGTAGACTGTAAAGCGGCATCGGTTACTTTCCAATCGGGTTCACCCGCATTAGGAGCATTAGCCACCTCGATAGTAACCGCTCGATAATCATTATCGGGACTATTGCTTGTCCATGCTCTATTCTTCTCTTCGAGTAAAAGTCCAATGGTACCGTCAGATTGAATAGCATAGTTTACAGAACCACCTCTTGTTGACATAAGAACGTTTTTACATTGATCTATTGTAAGATTTCCCGCCATGTGATGAACAGTGATTCTATCAATCTTTTTACCTCCACGATCGTTATAATTTGTAGTAAACAGATTCTTCTTGGTTGCGAGAGGACTATTCGTGTACTTTACCGTATTACTGTTGTTGGTTTTAGTGGTCGTAGTGTTCTTTGTGGTTGTGGTAGTATTCTTACTGTTCGTCTTAATTCTCGACTGGTCTTTCGGACGAAGAACACCGAGAATATAATTATAGTTATGGTCATGAAGTGTACAACATTCACCACAACCGTCCCAATTCTGTTCGTAAGACCTAAACCAAGAAGTGTCACCGTCGCCAGTACAAACCGCTACGTGTCCCGCTTCGCCATTCAGCCCCGCAGACCAAACAATTATATCGCCTTTCTGCGGGACAAATGAAGGAGTATTAGCTATTCTTGTAAATAAATCTTTGCTCGGTTGACTATTAAAATTCTCATAAATCTGCCACGCATACATACCCACAAAAGGTTTGCCACCAATTACTTTAACAGTATAATCATTAGCAAGATCGAAACAAGTTACGCCGTAAACTCCGTCATAGTCTATGTACTTCCCCTTGTTTTGCTTAAAGTATTCGTCATAAGTCATAAGCGCCATAAATCATTCCTCCTTCTTGTTTTCTTTTAAAATTTCTCTAAGAGTTTTCAGCGAATTATTAATCTCCGCATCAATAAATGCAATCACTTCTTCCTGACTTGCCGCTTTAGAGAGTATCGGGTACTTATCATATATCTCTGCAATTACCTTTGACCTCTTAATGCTACCCGATTTATTCCATTCCTCGAAGTCAATTTCAGCTTCGGTAATCATCTTTAGCATGATTTCTTTAATCAGCTTCTTAGCAGTCTCAATTTTTTCTGCGTTATCAAGGGCAAGATACTTGCTTACCAATCTGCTTATTGAAATCAATGTGCCAGTAAGCACAAGTAGCATTACCCAATTCTCTGACAGAAAACCAATAAATCTTTCAATTCCCGTCATTTATATTCACCTCTTCAAAGCCACTTCCTTCTAAGTCACCACTACCATTAACGGTTGTTTCATAAACAACACCGCCTACGCAATTCTCTTTCGCTGCCTTGTGATAATATCCAAGTACAGACGGAACTAATGTAACTGGGACTCCTATCAACGTATACAGCGCACTTGTGTCTCCTGTTTTTATCATAGCGAACTCAGAAAAAAGAACTATTTCGATACAAATTAAAATGACCGTCCACAAGATCAGTTTACTTGTAGACGGTGCTTTTGCTTTGGTTTTATATTCATTTTGTTCTGCTTGTAGCTTGTATTTTTCTTCTAAATACTTATTTCTTTTTTGTAGATTTTCAAGTCTTTTTTCATACTTACCTTTCATTATCGCCACCTACTTTTAAAATTAAACTATCGTGCTTGTTTGAGTGACTATCCATTTTTGCGATGGCACATTGTTGGGAATACGTATCAATGCAAGAGGATTATTCCTGATTGATGCAAAAGCCATACTGCCATATCTACCAGAAGGATCTGTAGGACAATAACGTTGCCATTGACCATCATTACAGACAACGGGACGCATGGTTATATTAATTCCGTTAATGCCATGTGATTCATTTCCAAAATCAGTATTCCACATTGTAGAACGATCAAATCCAGCAATCGAACTTTCTAATATAAAAGCAACACTATCGTTTGAATATCCACCCGGATAAGTATGGCACACTCGGGTATTTGAATTTGAATCTGTCTCGATTATTTGATACTTTAAAGATGCTGGATTAAGCTGAATTGAATAATTATATTCTTCTATATGTGCCTGATTATTATTTATTATTATAAATGGCAATGTAATGTTGTCATAATGTGTTGCATTATATATATTAAATAGTCGATCCCTACCTTTTGGAACAACCTCTGCGGGATCATTGGTTAAAGAAACAACAACGTTATTAAATAAAGTTATTGTATAATACCATACCATGTGATAAAAAGCTGCGAAAGTAATACCCTGTTCCCAAGCTTCGGGACTATAAACATACCTATCAAACACAAATGTTCCATATAAAAAAGAAATTCTTTCGCTTTGACCTATTTGTTCATTTACCGAATAACTATAATTATTTGATTCGGTATTAGCAGTTTTTGTAAACTGATAGGAATTAACAACCTTTGTCTGTACGTTTATCGGAGGTGTGATTGTTTCTCCACCTTCTGCGCCAAATGATGATAACCCTACCTTTAAAGCAATATATCCATCAGTGATGCTATTCCAATAATGAACCCAAACATGATCTCCTTCTAAAAGCGTGTCTTGGGATTTATTAATTAATACCACGCATACTTCATCATTCTCGTTATTTATATAGGTAACTTTAAATTTAGTATTATTACTATTCTCAACAGCTCCAATAACAACCGCATTAATTCTTTTTAATCTCGTCTTTCCACGAAGATGACGATATATAATATTATACAAAGTATTCAATGCATAATCACCTCTTTTAATACGGTGCAGATTCAATTCTGCTCAAAGTTTGACGCACGTATTCTCTTTCATCATGCGAAGAGAAAATCGGTGCAAACCCTCCGTTGTTTTGTGAATTACCATCACAGCTACAAACCAAATATTGTTCTCCTGCAATGTAAGGCACTTCTGAAGAATCTCCTAACGATGGGTCTGGTGTTAATAGTTTTCCTTTAACAAAACTTTTATATACCCATTTACCTACCAAATAGCCATAAGGCACCGACATGGCTGATTCATCTGTACCATTCAAGTATACCTTATCATATACATAAATAAATCCCCCATTTAAAGCATCTGCGTAATTTGTAAATGCTACATCTCCCGGTGTATAATATTCAGATGGCGACATTTCCCAAGCCGCACGGACTGCTCCCGAATCCCCCCACTTCATCATTGAATACAAATGCGAATCCGAACCTATAATATTATACATCATAGTGGCACGACAAGATTCCCCCGATGTAAAAGTATTATAATATGTATTAAAATTATTATAATTTTGAGCAAAATTATCAGCCCACAATGTGTCCGGGATACCCCCCCGTATATCATACACTCCAAAATGAATATCGACTTTTTTATAATTAGTATTATCTTTATTTCCTATATAAATCCCTTGTATATCTTTTATAAACAAACTATCATCTAAATCAATAATAAATTGTATGAAATTATTTATAGATGTTGTCCAACCAGTATTCGGTTTTACAGGCGAAGCATATATTTGTGGCAAATTAGATACACGGGGATAATAAACCGCAGGACACCCACAAACATATATTACATTGGGTGTATTATCGCAAGCTCTGGTAACTTTATTTTTTATTTCAAAAGACGACACCGTTTGAGACATTTGCCTTATAGCATTACTTTTGTTAGTAATTGTCATCGCTCTCTCTAATCCAATTTTATGACTAATACTTTCTGTTGGTTTGCCAATTTTAATTGCAACATAACCATCAGTTATTGTTCTCCAATAATATATCCATACAGCATCGCCGATTTTGAGCCTTTGTTTAGTTTTGTTTAATAATGTTAGCCAATTTTTTTCATCGGGATCGTTCTCAATCTCAGTTTCGGTTAAATCATCATCTACAATATTGCGTATCTTAACCTTCACTTTGGCACTATCTGTATCGGGAATTAGTTTTTTTATAACGCCATATTGTCGCTTGATGTTTTCAATATTCTCAAAAGTGCAATCAACAAGAGAGTCAAAGCACGACAAAACGTCCGACACAAATATCACCTCCATTTATTCTTCAATTGGTTGGAAATCACAAGAACTTAATACACATTGAGCATATTCATATTCTGCTTCATTTTGAAAACCGAAATTTTGATTGAGCCAATATGTCCAATAAGCATTCCAAGTATTATATATTAAACACCCTGTATTGACATATCCATAAGGAAAGGTGCTATTTGGACTATGAACGTTATTCTTATCCCATATTATTAATATAAAACCAAGGTTTTCAAAAGCGGCGTTTGGATATGAGAACCACTGATTGTTGTCTAATATAGTATTCTCAACACCATCTTGTTCAACCATAACACTAAAAAATGCCGCTTGTTCATCATCGCGAGTTTCAAGACATCTCATAGCAAGAAATAATTTAGAATCTCTGTTGGGGTCGAGAGAATATGTTGATGTAGATATTCCTCCCGAAGAAGTAAATTCGCATTTTGTAACATTACGTGCAGCACGTACATTCATTTCATGAGTGAAAAAGTTAGGATTAACCAATCCTATATCATTGGACACATCAGACCCCGAACGCATTATTAAAATTGGATTGCCGTTGGCGAAGATTGTGTTATAACCGTGAGCTTCTTCGCCTTGTGTAATCTTAATTCCTGTTGATTTATCTACATTCATCAATCTACTGTCATAATTTTCCCTCCACTTAGTATTTTCGTAGTCACTACCCCACTCACTTGAAGAATCGTATTTTTTGGCATGAGCATATAAATCTCCTTGCACAGTTGTTAATACGGCAAGATTTTGTACAGTTAAATCACATGAATTATTTTGAGAGATTCCATTTTTAATTGCGATGTAGCCACTTGTAACGGTAGTCCAGTAATGAATCCAAACAGAATCTCCGTTTTTTAGTTCTTCTCCTGTCATGTTTAATAGAGTCACATCGCCATTTTCGGCTTTAACATTATCCTCTTCCTCGGGCGGTCTATTCTTGTATTCTTTTTGCAATCCAAGCATATCATCATTTTCAATGGTCACGATTGCCTTTTCATACGATAACACTTTTTTTATTATTCCATATTTGCGTTTTAACACTTCGTATGTTTTATAGTGATTATCTATTAATTGATGTAGTACTTCAAGACCTGTCATGTAATCACCTCAAATGGAATATTATTAGCTGTAGCAAATGCCTGAACGTTTCCGTTAGCTACACCATGAATCTTGAAATTGGCGTTGTTATTCTCAAATAACTTACCATAACTTGTATTTGTTACAGTAAAATTATCATCATAGAAATATACATCAGTAAGATAATTGTTGTTACAAATAAACTGTAACCCATTTAGAACATTTCCACAGTCAATTGTTACCGCTCCGTAAAAACGAATTGCCGTACAATTATTTCCTGTAACAAAATTCATAGTTTCATCAGCTATCATTTCTGAACAATCAATTTCAACATTGTTTCTAAAATCAATAGATTCAAGAGAAGTATTTGAGATTATAAAGTTGCCATTATATCTAAGTTTCACTTCGGCTTTTATATTTACATTTGTTAAGTTAGTCGCTTGCATAAAAGTGCTTTCATAAACATAAATATAATCTCCGTCAAGAGAAAATGTGGTATTATAGAATTGAGAATATGAAAGGAATATACTTCCGTTACATAGCTTTACGTCACCACTAACTTCCAATTGCCTTACCGAACTAAAAAGAGCTTTTGAATTTTCAAAATATACATTAGCTAATGCAACTTCGATGTAATTTTTCCAATAATCTCCCGCAAATGATACAACATTGTATAATTCTAAACCACCCTTAAATCTATATTCAGATTCCGCATTACCTATATTAATTAAAGTAATATAAGTATTATTGATGTTAGGGTGATAAACCGTAAACAAACATTGACCTTGTGAAGCAGAATTATCAATTTTGATTCCTTTTGCAAAATCAACGTTAGGGATTCTTATGCTACTGGCAGATGGGTATAAAATATAGGAATCGCTGTTTCCCGTAGTGATCGTAACATTGTTTTTAGCAGACACTTTTTGCATAGTATACCCTACTAAGAAAGCATTCGTATTACTCATATCAAAAGATAAATTGTAATCATTGTTAAATTCAAATTCTTTTAAACCTGTTGGGGTATGAGAAGAAAGTGTAACATTCTTTACATATTTAGGGAGGACTATCGTTTCTAAATATGAGTCACCAAATGTATCAATGTCAAGTGATTCAACAGCGTTTGGATATTTAAGATAAGTTACTTTTCCGTTACCAATTCCATTATTTAACAACGTAGTAAGCACACCATTTAATGTCATAACAGTATTATCAACTATTGGTACACAGCCATACTTGATTGTTGGAGTACCCTCAATCGTAGGTGATACCACCGTTGTGGGTTCATAATCTCTACCCCAATAATAATATTTTTTGTCCCCGACTATAAGAAACATAGATGAATACACATCGGTAGACTGATCTGTTATCTTTGACATTGAAACAACTCCGCTACTAATTTGAGTAGTTCGCAGTTCTAATACATAATCTTCATAATTCGCCCAATTTGCCATCAACACGAAACTTTGATTAGGCACAAGATACTCTGTCTCCAATTCATAAGTACCACCATTAATATTATCAGTCCAACCTACAAGTTCATGATCTTCTTTGCTAAACTGTATAACATGAGTATTTTCATCAATATCTGTTGCTGTAATAAAGTTCTCACCGATCTCAATAAGTTGATTTGTAGGCGGTACTCCCGTTACCTCGCCTACGGAATAAACAATACTGAACTTAATAGGAGAATTTGGTAATGCTGAATATTGTGTTTGCGATGAAATATCAGAATTAAGAAATCCAAGATTAGATACTTCAAGCTGTATGGAATCCGCTCCGAGAGGGAATGTTATGGAATTGATAATATACAAATCACAATCTAACGCAAAATCAGGGTCGGTAATTGCAATAACATCTCCCTCATTCAAATGAAGATAGGGAGAGCAACTAAAACTAATACTGGTAGCAAGGCAAGTTTCTTGCATTAATCTATATTCAGCGTAATCTCTACAACGTTTAATTACAAGTTCTTCTGCTTCGCCTTGCAATGTTGGGTCTTGTTCAATCTCTTCGTTTGTCACGATATTTCCCGCGTTTATAATAACAACCCCTCCATTTTCAGGAAGGGTTCTTGCTCCAATCTTATTATAGCAAAGAGGTGAACGTGGATTTTTATTTATTGCTGTGTAACTTCCATTGGGAGTTTCAACATTGTCGGTAGCAACGATAATTTTATTGACACCTGTAAGTTTAATTGATTCTTGTGGATTTTGATAACCGGGCAAATGATACTTTACTTCAATTGCGGGTGCTCTAAAACCTATCCAATACGGGAAATCATCTGAAAACGATCTTCGCAAAACAAGTCTGCCTACGTTATCATAGAATATTTCTGCCCCATAGCTTGTTGCAAGCTCATTTAAGAAATCTCCATAGTATTGTCCTGCGCTCAATGTAAACTCTTTATAAAGATAAATAGAGTTCAAGCTATCATCGTCAATCATCGGATCAATGGGGTCTAATACCATTCCATTTCCCATGTCTAACGAGAGAATATCCCTTATTACCTCTTTAATTTTTGCACCATACTCAAATACCGTATTCATTTCATCGGCTTGCAATACATTTAAAGTGCCGTCAAGTTGAGCATATTTGTCAATACCAGAGATTGACACCGTATGAGCTGTACTATCGACATGAATATCCTGAGTTATATAGACACCCTTACTAAACCAATAAGTATCAGTCTCGTTAGTCCAGTGTACATTAGCATCATTCTGTTTATAGTGGCGATTATCGACCAAACCTATATACAATCTGAATTTTCTGTTAAACCAAAACGGCGAATCCTCAGTTGGAATATATTTTAAGTCTACATTAATCAAGGTTATTGAACATGATTTCCGAGTGCCTTGTGAGTTATTGCAAGTAATACTACCAGCATTCCCATAATCTATGTCCTGCTCTATACAAGCAACGGTATTTTCATAATGGTCAAGCAATTCTAATTTAACACGCCATAAAAACATAGAGTGTTTTATGAGATTAAGATATTGACTATCAGCCCTGTCATAAAATTCCAAATCGTTCCACCTCTCTTCCTGTTAATATTCTACTATCTGTATGTTATCCGGAGAATCAACTTCTGTCCATGAATAGCTAACTTTTGTTATAATATCATCAACCGATTCATCATAAGAACGCGAAGGATTATCAGAAATAGAAATAATCCATACATCACCTTTATCAGACTTCAAAATGAATAAGCAGTCATCGGTTATGAATTTTAACCATTTATTTACTTTTTCAATATTATCATAAATCTTATCAGTCGCACATTCAAGAGTTACTAACTCTGTTGTAAAACTTCCAGTTTGGTATTTATTATTAGTCCCCGAAATGGTGGGGTAAGTTGAAGTTCCCACATGAACATTACGCCCAAGATTAGAAACAATTTCTCCCGAATCAATAGCGGCATAGAATGTCCAAGTATCGCCAACTTTGTAAGGAGTTTTGGAACATACAAACTGTGAAATAGTTGACTTATATTCACCTTCATAATTAATAATATGTCCATCATCTGTCTTAACCGCATCTATCGGGTCACTAATATAATCGTTCTCACAAGGATAGATCGCTGTAATAGACCACCCGTCCCATTTTGTAGATACTGCATTTTCAAACACATGAGCCTTATATTCTTCTGCGGGGTCGTAATCGTATTCGTGTAACGGGTCAAATCCGGGCGGTGTTCCACCCTCTGGATAAGGATCGACGAATTTAACTGTCTTTGCAATAAGATAATCATAGGTGGTGTTATTCGCAGCTAAGTAATCCGTAAAGGTGTTTCCATTGCGCATAAAACCAATGTAATCCCATTTGTCAACTATTACATCATCCATTGCTGTTGTCTTAGTTTTTCGATACAACCCAAAAAATCTATCATCGTTTTTGATTGATTCCTTAAACGTAAGCTCGACAGTTTGCTTTGAAGGGTCACTCTCTATACTGTATTCATTATTGATCTGACCATAATCGTAAACCAATTGCGGTTCAGGATAAATGATATTAACGCAAGTATCAGAAACTTGCTTTTCATAAGATGTAAGTATTGTCTCAATTTGGATTTTTTCTCCCATTACATAGAGAGGAAAGTTATAAGCCAACCTCCACGAATAGCAATCACCACTATCCGCTATTAATGTTCTTTCATTTAATTCCAAAGTATAGGGACTGCCTTCATCGGGATATTGTTCAAGTTCTCGCCTTAATGTAACAAGTCCAGTTGTATCATCATAATTGACAATTTCTCCCCAATCACCACTCGTCAGTCTACCGCTTTCACCTGACTTTCCAATAATAATTCTTTTATTCTTTAGATTTAAACCGGGATAAGAAGTAGTGAGGTTTTTTTGGATAGGTATATGCTTGTAATCACACCCTTTATTTTCTCCTGTTTCTTCATCTTCCCACGATAAGGTTACGCCATTAATATATTCAGGTGTTTCAGGGTCGTTGTCATCAATTATCTTATAAACTCTAAATCTATACTTTTCTAATCCGATATTATCGGGGTGATTATACGCAGCAAGACACCTAAACGCTCCCGGAACTGGGTCTGCGTAAGATGACGATTGTATTTTTTGACGAACATAAAAATCCCATACACCCTCACTCGAACTGCCCGATGACGAAATATAATTTCTGTATATCGTATAAGGCATACCCTGAACTAATGCGGGAATCATTACTTCTGTATTAACATATATTGGTGTAAGCGGAGTAAATAATGTTGCTACACCTGTTTCGGGGTTATAATCTGTTATCATAGCCTGTTTTCCATAAATGTCTATATAATCACAGTATACTATATATGTATTAACATCGGGATATCGAGTATATCCATAAATTGGGTTTCCGTGTTCGTCAGTTCCAACTTGTCCATAATACTGAGGTTTGCTAATGTCTAAATATTGAGCGATAACAACACTTGTTTCAGAATTAACACCCAATAATTTGCCACTTGTTGCTTTAACATTTATATTAGGCACGTAAACGGTTTCCCCTTCGACTTCGCGAGGGAAAGCGCTGAATTGCCAGATATTCAAGCTGTAATGACCTCCGTATTCATAGTTATATACATCGGCATTGAGTGACTTTTTTCTATTTACTCTAAATGATCGTTTTTCACCTCTATGCCCCGGATGGATTACCTCGTCATCATCTGTCCCACCTTTACGCCAATGATGTATAATTTTTTCTACGGGAAAATTAGTGTTAATGTTATACGTATCATATTGAACAAAGGTCAGGCTATCAGTATTATTTGTAAACGAAAACCATGCTTCGTTGTCATCATTAAACACCACTACTTGCCCGTTCTTGGGATAAACATTTGTTGGTGTCGCAAATGAACTTCTTCCCGACATACTATCACTTCCTTTCATAAAAATCTGCAATAACACTAAAGTGCAGAAAATAATAAAAGACCCCAAAGCTGTGACACTTTGAGGTCTTAGTTACAATATGTAGTAATGCGCAGTACGCATATGCTATATATTGTGGTTAAGATAAATTTAAAACTTTTAAATCATTTCTTTGGACATCACGGTTTTTTAAATCTGTGAATGAAATCTTTAATGTTTCTTCCATACGGTTATCCTTCCGTTATTTTCGTTCAGTTTTCATATAGGATGATTATAGTAGGTTCTTTCTTTTGTTGAGTTTGATTCAACTGACCATTTTGCTTATTAAGAGCAAAAAAAGCTTTACGTCTCCTATTTCCCAACCGTCTCTCTTTTAATGCTTGTTGTCTTGAATTAACTCTTTTTGGCATCTTTTTATTTGCCATACTTGATAGTGACATTTTTATAACACCTCACAATGCTTTAAATTATTTTATTTTAATGTATCATTTCACAACGAGATATTCTTTGCACCGTATTCATCAAGTGCAATCACATTTACATATCCACCCACACCATAGTTCTTTTCATCTTTATGTTTGTCCATGATTTCATGCGTGGCTTTTATACATTGTCTTGCAAACTTATCAACAGTCAACAAGGGGAGTGCGCTTACTACGTTACTTATATCTGCTCTTGCTCGACCCTCGCCTACAATTGCGTATCTTGATGAAGTGAATAGAGAATTAATTCCGACTCTACTAATTTCAAACAAAGCTATATGTGGCTGTCCATTCTCATAGTAACCAAACACAATATTTGTTTCTAAGTTATCTGCCTTGATGGTCTGCAAATATAAGCAAATAGTATAAAGAAGATTCTCAATTCCAAATTCAACCTTAACAAACGTGTTATCAAAACGTTCATTCAGAATGTGAATTATTTCCTTATCACCAACTGTTCCTGCTCCTGCGACACCGACAAGTAGATTAAGACCATTCACATTTTTGATTATAGTGGACTTGTAAATCTCGTCACTGACTACTTCTTTGTTTTCGTCAAGCACTCTGGAATCTGTTACACAACAGATTCCATCTGCACATATACCCATTGTTACAATAGACACATCAACAATCTCCTTCTTGGGATAGTTTTCAATATCTACATTATACATAAATTCACTTCCTTTGTCAATAGAATAGAAAACACAAGAGGGGAGTTGCACCCCTCCTGCGCTAATATTTACTTTTTACCGATCTGTGATTCCTGATTCATTTTAACAAACGCTCCAGTGAGCATAGACATAAACGCAGCTTCGGTCATGGCAAATCCGGGATTATTGACATTAATAGTCTGAGTACGATTATCAACATTATTCTTGTTATTTGTTACTGTGTCAGCTATCATCTTTCCTGCATTTATTATTTTGTCAGACAAACTACTTGAAGCGTTATTAAGAAGATTTGGTATCGTTTTGGCAAAACTGTCATAAACAGAGGTTGATTGATTAAAGATACCCATGAGCTTACCAATCAGACCATTGTTTGCTGTACTATCATTGGTAGTTCCACCCTTGAAATCGGGATATTCACGAATGTAATCTTCGTCAAACAAGGACTTTGCCCAATCCCATGTTTTGTCTGTATCGTTCATGTTGGACAATGCGGTATTCATAGCAATAGCCTTATTCAGAGCTTCAACAGCTTCTTTCTGCTGATTCGTGGCATCGGCAAACTGTTCAGCATAAGTCTTGTAAAAGTCGAGGTACTTCTTTTGGTTATCCTCCATGTCCTTATACAAGTCTTTCTGCTCTTTAAGTTTGTCTATCTGCTCAGAGTAAGTATCAAGTTCCTTATTGGCTATTTCTATCATAGGAATTACAGAATTATTAAGTTGATTTTGTAAGCCCTCATAATTATCCTTGTAATCCTCGATAATCTCCGTATCTTGTCCTGCAACCTTAACACGCCAATCAGCACCAAGAATAGCGGCGGCGGTCATTTCTTCTTGGGCTTTCTTGTAAGCGCCTATGGCTTCCTCCCAAGCCTTTTTATACTCTTTGAGTTTATCCATCTCCACTTGAAGAGCTTCGATTTCTTTCTCTCTAAGGTTTTCAATCTCGGAAGTACGCTGTTCTTTCTCAGCTTGCAGACGTTCTTTCTCTTGTTCAAGACGTTCTTTTTCTTTTTCGAGTTTAGCTATTGTATCTTCTCTTTGAGCTTCTTCAAGCTCTTTACGGGCTGCGGAAACGGCTTCTGAATTTTCCATAATTTGCCAGCCCTTTTCCGCTGTATAGACTCTAACCTTTTCATTCTTAGCCTTTTCAAGAGCAAGCTCTTTCTCTTTCAGCTTATTAAGCTTATCCTGCTCGTCTGCTTCGTCTTGCAAAGCCTTGATTTGCTTGTCAAATCCTTCCTCTTGGGCTTCAATCAACTTGACTTGCTTATCATAGGTTTCCTCAATAGCCTTGATTTGAGCATCATATCTTTCCTCAATCTTGTCCTTTTGTTTTTCAAGACCGTCGTTCTGTTCATCAATGTAGTCCTTGACCACACTTGCGGCTGTCTCGTAATCGTCAATCAAGTCCTCTAAACGGTCTTTTTCCTTTTCAAGAGTTTTGATGTACTTCTCTTGCAAATCCTTTTTCTTTTCAAGAGCATCTATCTGTTTATCAATGGTTTTGACTTCACGTTCAAGAGCCTGAATGTTCTCATGGATTTGGAGCTTTTGGTCTTTGTAGAGATCAGAAACTTTAGTGGTTTTTTCTTTGACCTTTGCGGTTACGTCTGCTTGTTGTTGAAGCCAATTGATGAGATTTTCAACTTCGCTATAATCAGAAGAGAGCGGATTAAGAGTAGATTGTATATCTCTTAATTGGTCTATCAAAGGCTGCATTTGAGCATTGGCAAGTTGTTGTAACTTGAATTTGAGTGTTTCAGCATCGTCAAGATACTTAGCCAAATCAGGAAACGCACTTAGAATATCTGAATCAAGAGCAAAGCCATTGCCTGTTTCTTCAAGGTTTTTGTAGGCGGTTTGGATTTTGCCTAAGAGTTTTTCAATATCTTCAAGACCATTCTGATTGTAGAAGTCGGCAAAATCAAAAGAAAAATCTACGTTTTCAGGATTAAGCCATTCGTACATATCATCAAGCTTCTTTTCTATCGCGGCTTGCAAAACAGTATCATCAGAAGCAAAATGCTTTATCATAGCATCGTGCCATGATTGATAATTTTCTTTAGTGACAGTTTGATAATTTATACCATTGAGAGTAAACTCAAATATATCTAATTGAGCTAACTGTTCTGCCGAAGCTATTTCTTCATCTCTTGCGGCAAGCAATTCATCACGATAGACAACTAATTTTTGAACAAAATCTTTATATTCCTCGGTGGCTTTTTCTTCGGTTTCTTCTAAATCATCCATCCATTTTAAAAGTTTATCAAGCTGTTCTATTGTGGTATCCCGATCTGCCAATCTATCAACATAATCTTGTACTCCATCTCCAAAATTCATAGGTTGGAATAAACCTAAATCCCTACCTTTTCTTTTTGATCGAACAACAATATCGCTTTCGGATTTGCCAAAACCAAAATATGCTCCGCTTGCATTACCACTTACGGGTTGATTAGATTTTTTAGTTTCATCATAGGCTATTTGCGCGGCTTGTCTTGCGCGTTGTATTTCAAGAGTAGTAAGCTGTTTAAGTTTTTCAATTTGATCTTCATATTTTCCATTGACCAAATCAATACTTTCGGCTTCTTTACCATAAGAATCATAAAGACTATTTTGCACCTTTAATAATTCTTCTTTATCGTCAGTGCTTAAAGAAATTTTCTTACTTAATTTTTCATAAGTATCTGTATAATCTTTTAAATTCTTTACAGACTCAGTATAAGATTTTGCTTCTTCCTTTATTTTTTCTATATTTTCTTCTCTGCGTCTTTTTTCTTCTAAAGAAGCCTGTGCTTCACGCTCTCGTCTTTTTTCTTGCACCCTTGACCATATTGACACACCAATAGCAACGGCGGCGACCACGGCTGCTGTTGCTGCTAACGCAGTGCCAACAACGCCAAGTTGTGTTGCTATCATTTTAATTTCATTGCCAATACCACGAAGCAAAAAAGGAGTTCTTTGCAACGAAGCACCATTACTTAATGTTTTAATAACACCCTGCGCTTGTGCTGTATTTAAACCCTCTTGTGCTGCCGCAGCCAAAATTGTTTCTCTTGTTAAATTTTTAAGTCCAACGATTTCACCATTTTGGGCTTCGGTCAAATTTAAAGCAAGCATAATTGCCTTTGCCTTTTCTGCATTTCCTGTGATGGCGGTTAATGTATTTTGAGCTTCTGCAAAAGTAAGATTTTTATTCGTTACAATCAAACCAGCGGTTGCCATAGCTTGTGCTATTTCTGATTCGGTAGCGCCATTAGCGGCTAATGTTTGTGCGATTAATTCATTATTCAAATTTTGAGAAGATAAAACTGCGGCTTGTTGCACTGTAGATAATTTGGACACCGACACAGCCATAGCTTTTATATCACTTGCTTCCCACGTACCTGTCCATGTGCTAACATTCAAAAAGCCCTTCAACATTTCCGTAGCTTTACCAATTTCTTTAAACATCAAACAATATTTAGGTTTTGTGGATAAACCTCTTGACAAAAGCTACAAAAAATGATATAATAGTCTAAAAGATTTTTGCGATATTGGGAGACAATAAAAATATCATGTGGATTATAATTATTATCTTTTTTTTATTAGTGTTCCCCTCATTATGTGATTCTGACAAAAAGTCTTGTTTGTCAGGGATTGCAAGCATTGTAATCATAGGAACTATACTATATGGATTATCAATACTAAATAATATATGGGATTCTACCATTGCAACTATTACTTATATTATTCTTGCCTTAATTACCATAACAATTATTTGGATTGCAATTCAAGCGTGTATTAGTATTTCCAAAAGAAATAAAGAAGAAGAGCTTATAAAAAAAATTCTATCAAATACAAAATGTCCTTATTGTCAAAGCAATAAAACTGTTTTTTTAGAATATTATAGAATTAATCGTGACATGAATCAATTACAACTATATTGTCAAGACTGCGGAGAGACTTGGATTTATAAAGAAGAATAAGATGGATTGATTTATGCGGTCAATCAATCATAAAAATCACTTAAACTCAATCCCCAACTCTTGATAAGGTTCTTTCTCGCCAGTTTCTTCATCAACCATGTACTTTATACCCACCTTATCAAATAACTCTTTCCATTCTTGTTCCCGGTTTTTTATTCTCTTCATCAAACAAAGAGAGGAAATCTCCAACAGAAGTAATATCTAACAATTTTGTTACAAGGAGTGTGACCACTATGCGCGGCAAACAAAATCTCCCTCTTGGTTTTTCTATTGGTATGATTATTGCGGGGTTATGCTTGGGTGTCCCCGGTATAATCGTATACCTTATAGGGTTCTTTATTATTGCAAGTATATTTAAACTATAAATATTCTGTAAAAATTCACAATGGCTAATTGACAATCACAATACCATGTGTTATAATTTATAAGCTAAAATATAACGGTGTTAATGGAGTGATTGTTCGTGCTAAATCTTGACTATAAGTGTTTCCGTGATGTTCTGAATTATATTCACAAACACCTTGAAATGCCTACGTTTGTAGATTATCCTAACTCAATTTCAATACTTGAAATTTGTAACGCTCCTGAATTATCTGATTACAGCAAAGTACAAATCAAATATACAATCATGAAATTAATCGAAGCTGATTTTGTTTGCTGTCATGGTTTAGACAATAAAAGTAAGTCACCCAAATATATTTACATAGACGATATAACCATAAAGGGCTATAGTTTTCTTGCAAATTCAATGAACAAAATAGTTTGGAATAAAGCTCTATCATCAATTAAGTCAACAGGAATAGTTTCACTGAACGCATTTTGTATGTTAATGGACAAAATAGCCTTGAAAATTTCTATTGACTCACTACGTAAAATATGAATCCAAGACACTATCGCAAGATAGTGTTATTATTTTGCTGTAATCTTACCAACTCTTACAGCGAGAGTACCACATACATGAAAGTACAAGGTAAGTTTATACTATAAATCAAAGTGCCATGCTCACTTGTTCCGAGCGCATCTTAGTACGATCAGCGTTTCATCTAAATCGTACCCACCTGTTGTCGCTACTGTGAGGGCTTAACTTGTATAACAAGTTCTATCCCTGCGAATCCACCGAGCGCAACATTTTTACAATCCTAAACTGTCACCAGAGTAGGGGAGTAGTCACGTTGTACAGTGTTCCTCGCATATTGAGGTATAGCCTGTATAGATAGGATTTATACTATATTCTATACAGACATAGGATTTCTCCGTTTTACATTAGTGTATTTCACTAACGTCTGAAATAAAACTGCCTATCGACAAGAAACTTTTCAGATGGCGGCATATTCTGTTGAGGGTAAACAATTTAACCCTACCGCCGTTTTTGAGAAGTGCTGTTGCACCTATTGTGCCAAGTATTGTTGGGATTGCGCCAAGTGTATCTACAAGATCAGTTGCAAGTTGCACTAACTGAGTAAATGCTTTTAAGAAACCAGTTACTTTATCGGTGTCAAAGAATTTGCTGAAAAATTCTTGTCCTGATGTTTTAAGATTCTGTAAGGAACTGGCGAGGGTATTTACGGTCTTATTCGCTTCCCGCATAGCTGAACCAGCACCGCGCTCATAAGTTTCCATAATACCTTGCATGGAATCCCAATCTTGAAGAATTGCAGCAAGGGTATTAGCCCTATACTTGCCGCCCAGATCACTAAGCACCACAGCGCGTCTATCATCGCCTTGTGGTAACTCGTTAAATACTTTAGCCAATTCTCCAAGTAATTCAATAGGTGTTTTAAGCTGTTCAGCCCCATCAACTATTTTGTGCATTGAAATACCAACAGTATCAAATGCCTTAACGACTTGTTGATTCGTCACATCCGAAATTTGGAGCATGATTGATTTGATCGCGTTACCAACGACGTTTCCACCCTGTTTGGTTCTTGCTTCTGCAATAGCAATCAAGGCAGACAATTCCTCAATACTCATTCCATACTGATGAGCAACAGATGCGGCTTCTTTGGTACCTTCGGTCATATCTTGCATTGACACTGCATATCGGTTTGTGATAAGGTTCTGTCCGTCGAGTATTTTTGTTAATTTTTCAATGCTACCACCTAATTGATAAGCGGCATCAGTAGCAATCAAATAGTCTCTTGCGGTGCTATCGCTCACATCACCCGCTGCCTGAACCAATAGTGCGAGATCAGCCATCTTCTCCGACTGACCCTCGCCCAACGTTTCATAACCAGCTCTCGCCATTTCCTGAACGCCAGTCAGATAATTCTGAACACTAACACCATACTTGCTTGCGGCATCAAATGCAGTCTCACCCAACTTCTCCAAACTCTCAACACTACGCTCAGAGGTCTTAGAGATTTCAGTCAAGATACTATCAACATCTTTAAGAGTAACAAGGGCTTGCTTGCCTTCGTTTGTTATCATCATGAAAGCATTAGCAAGATTGAACCACCCTGCAAATTTCAAAGCCTTTTCTTTGAAGGTGTCCATAAAACTCTTACCAATCTGCCCTGTCTGCTGTGCAGTCCTATTCAGTTCGTTAAACTGTTGTGTCAGATGAGTAAGCGTTTGTTTATCTGCACTCTGTATCTGTGTCTGCAAAGATTTCATGGACTGTCTCATACTCTCACTTGCACGAGTATTGTTTCTCAGCCATGTTTCGATCTTGTTGTTCAGATTACTCTTTCTATCTTCAAGAGCCGCCGCATCTTTTACAGATTTCAAACTTGTTTGAAGTTCTTTGGCGCGTTCAGAAGTAGATTTGATTTGATTATCAAGTTGGGTAAATCCCGCAATAACCTCTTGTGTAGCACCTTCGCTTTGGAATCGCGCTTGCAACTGAGCATACTGATTAGAAAGATTAGTTATATCTTGTTGAAGTTGAACTACCTCGCTATTACCTGAGTTTTGTGCAAACAGACCCTTGCTTGTATCGGTCTGTAATTTCTTAATGGCATTATCTGTGGCTTGAATACTTTGCTCACTGTTTTGGAGAACCTTAGAATACTCTATAAAGGCTTGTATGGCTTGCTCCGCAGACTTTTTACTTTGGTCAAAAGTATCAGTAGTTGCATTTCTTACTTCATTGACAGCTACAACAACAGTATCGTACTGATCTCTTAAAAGTTTGATGGTCGCGGGGTCTTGAATAGCTTTACCGTTGGTGTTAGAATTGGTCGCTTCACCATAAGCCTTATTGATTAAATCAGTAAGTTTTTGCCATTCTTTCTCTTGATTTTGTATTTCCTGTGTTTGTTGTCTCACTTCTTTTGTAGCCTGAGACAACATTTTATTAAACGTTTGTAAACTATACTTATCGGTTATATTTGCAAAAGCACCAAGTAAATCAGTAGTAGTAAAGGTTAGCTCATTTTCATTTACTCCAAGCTCTTGCACTTTCTTAACTATTTCATCTAAAGAAGCGCTTGCTTTAGAATAATCAACATTAAATGAATTTCTTGCCGCATTTGATTGACTTACCTTTTGTAAACTATCAAATTCAGCTTCCAACTTGCGTAAATCTTCATAAACAGTCCTAAAACTATTTCTATCGCCTACAGTTTGTAGCGCTTGATTGACAGCATGAATCCTATCTATAAAGTCTTGCGATGCAAGATTGGAATTTCTAACATCATTTTCAAACTCTTTGATTTCTTCGTTAAGAATAGCTTTTTGATTAACTACGCTTTTACTTGACATTTGAGTGTCAGCGTATTGAGCACTTCTTATTACTTCTGCAAGCCGTTTAAATGCCGCTTCACGATCTTGTAAATCTTTAATTTCTTGTTGATTTACAGTATGTCCACTCTTTATTGTTTGTTGGATTTCCTCAATTTTTTGTTTGAGTTTAGAATATTCGTCAATGTATGTATCAATTTGAGTTTTTAGTGTAGAACTCTGTTCGCCATATAAACCATTTTTTGAAATAACACCATTTTGAGTATCAACGCCCAACATTGGTTTGTTTTTTTCATGTGTTGAAGCAATGATGTTATTATATAAATCATTAATTCTTTGTAATTCTTTCTCTTGATTTTTAAGCTCTTTATTATACTCTTGGGTATCTTTAATAGCAGACTCATTAAAAGCACCACCCATAAAATCAAAAGAAAATCCTTTAATTACATTAGCTTCGTCTTTAATTGATTGTAATGAATATCGGAATTTTAATATTTCATTCTCAGCATTTTTGGCAGAAATAGTAAAAGCATCTATCTTGCCGCTGGCATCAGTAATACCTTGTACATCAACATTCCCTTTGCCAAAAGCATTTTCATAAGCTTTTTGGACTTGATTCATAGCTAAAATTAAAGATTGCGCAGATGCTTCGGCGGGTTTGTTATTTATAACTGTAATACCATTGCTATCAATATTTTGACTGGAAGGTAATTTATTCCCAATCATTGCTTGAACTTGTTCTTTAGCAAGATGTTTATAGGTATCAGCTAACTGCTGTACAGCCTGTTTCGCCTGTTGTGTCTGTTGTGTAACGCTGCTCGTAGTATTCGCCACTTGTTGCATTTCATTCCGAACACTTTCTAAACCAGCATTATCAAAGCGTACTTCACCAACATTTATAGTGAGTTTTTGATTGTTTAACTGATCTTGAATACTCTTAACAGATAAAGAACTTGTATCTAAAATTGCTTTAACCTTAATCGCATATTCATCTTTAGTTTCAACATCTTTCTTAAACGCCGCAAACTGAGCCTTTATACTATCAAGACTTGTATGGTCAAGTTTAGCTCTAACATTAAAAATATAATCCAAAAAATCACCTCCTACTTAAAAAGGATTACTTCTTCTTACCAAATGCAGCTCTTGCTCCTGCGGCAATCCCCGCATCAAAAGCAAGATTAATCATTTCAGAATCACCTATATCAGTAAGAGAACCATATACACTTGCATTAGTATCACTTACTTCATCGTTCATTAGATAATAGATTAATTCTCCCCAAATTCCTACACCCTTATCACCCTGTTTGGGATATGCGGCACCATGCAATCCTGTTTCTGCGTATTCCAATACTTCTGAACCTGAATGACTTGGTGGCTGAGAAGGTGGATAAGTATAACTCAAATAATTACTAATAAACACATGACCACCATAACCCGACACATACATATCAGAAGCATTATAGAGAGTTTCAGTTCTGACATATTTTTCGGGCGTATAATCATTATACCAATCCTCAATTACATACTCTAAAACATTGAACACATATTTGGTCGCCCAATCAACGCCAAAATGAATACGCTTTTTCATATCTTTAAAAATCGCTTCTAATGAATCAAATTCAACATCTTCATACTCCCATGTGTCCATGTTAAAATTTGCAATCGTACCACTTCCAAGATTGTTTCTAATTTCCTGCTTTGCCCTTTTCAGCCGAGGTGATTTTGTTCTCTTTTTAGGATTAAGCGCCATCAGCCATCACCCAAACCCCGAATATACTTAACAGCCCTATAAAGTTCCTCTTTACCAGTATTATCATCATGTTTGTTTACAACAGCAATTGTAAATTCACTACCCTTATGAAGCCCAAGAGATAATACTCCTATGATAGACTTGGCGTTTACCGATCTGTCTGCATTATTAAAATAGACACAACTGCCAAGCCCTTGCATAAAATACACAAGGGCGTGAACCATACGACCATTCACCTCACAGGGGATAATTATATTTTCCGAGTAACACACAAGATATCACCCTTTCTTCTTCTCTTTTTCTTCTCTTTTCTTCTCATCATGGATAACATGAGCTAACTGTTTTGCAGTCTCCTTGAAATCACTCTGCTTTATAGCATCTGCATAGGACTGAAACCTTTCGCTCACTTCCTGAATATCAACGTCCTTATACTTCTCTTCAAGAGTATCAACAAAATCACCAATCTTATTCAAAAGATTGGCAATTGTTTCTTTGGTAACATCACGATTCTGATAATCATATATCTTATCGTTGATAGTTTCAAGCATTTCCTCATAAATATACTTAGGGATAGGAAGAATCTCAGGTAACATATCATCATAAGTGTCATTAAGTATCTTATACAAATCAGCACCCTTAAATGCGATCTTGTCTTTGTCATCTTTAATATCAAAATTCCTTAGTTCATTCCAAATCACACTCTTATCAGAATTACCTAACTCATCCTCGGTAGGTTCATACCCATAGAAGATATTTGCTCCAAAGAGAGCTATATAAAAATTCTTCTGTTCAATGCCTTCCTCAATGGTCTTGTCTACAACAGCCTTGATAAAGGTCAGATAATCAACATAAGTAAATTCCTTATTAGTTTTCAGCATAATTTATTCCTCCGTTATATTATTCAAGAACTCGTCCACATTCCATGTATAACGAGTACGTTTTTTCTCACCATGTATCTCAATGGCATTATAGGTGATAATATCCTTTTCATTACAACTTGCCTTGTTCAAATTTGCAACCATCGTATTAAAGTCACCTATGTATTGGAAATAAGTGCGTTCAACCGCATTTTTATCGTCCCTAATATTAAAGATAAATCCTGCAATCACATGGTCGTGTTCTGCAAATTCAGTAAGAGCCTTGATTTGATGTAATTTAATCATTTTGCTCTTTTCTTCTTTGGTTCTCTGTATAGAAAAACTTGAACTCTTGGTTGACTTCAACTCTAAGGTTAAGAACTTTCTATGTAAACTATCAAACGCAATATAATCACATGGGTTCTTATTTGAAAACCTCAACCCCTCACTTTGTCCAAATGATTGCGGCGGGTCTGCAAGGCGTATCACCACACAATATTCGGGAAAAGAGGACTTAATTGCGTTCTCAAAAATCTTTCCTGCGTTCTGCATAAATATTAATCACTCCAATAAAACCGCGCTTTCATAGTTAATTCTGTAAAAAATAAGGGGAACAATAAGCCCATAAACCGACCTACGTTCCCCTTTCTTTCAAGAATCCACTTTTGACTTGCGCGTTCGCTTAGTAGTTTTCTTCTTTGGCTGCTCTTCTACTACCTCAACTTCGGGTTTTTCAAAAACAGCACCTTTAATGTCATTAACAACATCTTTTATATCATCTGCATACTCAATCTCACCATACATCTTTTCGGCATTAAGCAAATCAGTCTTTGCCTGTTCCTTACTGATTTGTTTTCTGATATACCTTATAATAGGAATATGGTATACAAAATGCTCTTGTGTGCAAACAACAGACCTCCACGCCAAGAACTCATTCTGTGAATCACAAAATGCACAGGCGGGATATTCCTTGCCGCAAACAAGACAATTTTTCATAATAGTTTTAGCCACAATATCACCTCACTATATTTTTTACTCGCGTACTCAGTACACGATGAACTCATATACTCAATACGCGAGTAAAAGGGCTACAGACCGTAGCCCATAGCCCCTTCGCGTACTCTTATGTTTAGCCTTTTTACGACTTGGTGGCAGTAATGTAATAGGTTGTAGGATTAGCACCCGCCTTAGAAGCAGTAACAACAACCTCATTAGCACCAGTAACCCACGTTGCATCTCCACCGCTTGCAATCGAATTGCCATTAACAGTGATAACAACGTTAGTTCCAGCCGCCGCAGTAGCAGTAATAGCACTTGTAGCCGCAGTTACAGAGGTGGTGTAAGAGGTTACATCAGCATCGAACGTAGGCGACAGAGTAGCATCGGCAACCGTCAAAGCGGTGAGCTTCGCAGTCTCAGTGGTGGACTCGTCCTTATAAACGATGAACTCCCACAGACCATTGGTCTGAGTAGCAGCACAAGTATCAACAAGAGAGTTAGCAGTAAAGCTCTGGATGGTCTGATCGCCACCAAGCTCAAAGTCAAACTCGCCGCTGAACTGTGCGCGATAGATAACGAACTGACACTTGTACTCGTTATCACAGGCATCAACGCCTGTGCAATCTATTACAAGATACAGAGTCTTACCAAATACATCAGACTCATTAACAACTCTTGCACCAGTAGCAAGGAAGTCGTACATAACAACTATCTTCTGACCCGCGCTAAGAGAAGCGTTAGTAGGCAGAGTAAGTTCCTTAGTAGAGGGATTATAAGCATACTTGTTAGAAGCAGCACTATTACCCTGAGTCCACTCATTAGCAATAAGACCACCGTTGTCAGAGAGAACTCTAACGTCAACAATCTCAGCACCCGCAGTGCCAACCGCAGTATAAGTGGTAGTTACCTTACCCGCACTAACCATAGCAGCAGTAAGGTCTATAATATCAGGATAACGTACCCTGTAGTCACCATAGGTCTGCGAAGAACCAGTCTGTGCAGCCATAAGATCGCCAGAGATAAGTGCAGAGTCACCAGTTACAGAAACAGCTTTGTTTCTCTTTAACTGTTTGAGCAAACGACCACCCTTACCAGTAATATCAACAGTATCTTCCGTGTTAGAAATGGTAGTAGACTGTAACTCAGTCAACAGCATTTCGCCCTTTTTGGAAGTTCTGTTATAAGCATGGATTCTATCGAGACTTGTTATGGTAAAGTTATCAATAGTAAAAAGTCCAGTAACAGCCATATCTTTTCCTTCCTTTCTATAATAAAATGAAAAGCCGCCTTGACAGCGACTTACCTAAACGACAGATAATTCAAATCAGATTTCTTAATCTTCTTGACATTGACTGTCCCCATACCCGAATATACTCCGCGCATGATGTTAGTATAATTCACCCACTTCATGATCTGTTTCACACAACAGTAAAAGTCATAGATAGTGAGGTTATTGATTGTTTCAAAATCATAGGGAAATCCATCATGACACACAAGGGCTATAATAAGTTCATCAAACTCATTCACACTCTTGCGTTTAATCCTGTGAGCATTACGTCTATGTTCTTCTTCAAGCTCCAAGAAATACTTATATGCTGTCTCATTCGCGGGTTTTCTCTTATACTTCTTACAATTAAGAAGCTCACAAAACAACAACCCCACTTGCATATAAACATACTCGTCAATAATAATATTGTTGTCTTTATCGACTAATACAATCTTTCCATTAGCTTGTTCAATAGGCAACAAATCCCTAAAGTCCAAATCTTTAAAAAGAATAGTAGAGTCAATCTTGACCTCTTTACCATTGAGCTTTTCAACTATAAAGAACGCAAAGAAGTTCTCAATAAAGAACTCATACTCAGAAATCTCCCTAAAATCACGCCCCGCCTGATGTAACTCCAACATATAGTTAGAGGGTGTCATGAGAAAGAAATTCATTAACATCTCATAGTTGGGACGATTTTGTTTATTTCTATATTCACCGAGAGTGGGAATATAGACTGTCACTCTATCGGTGATCTTATATTCTCTCTCGTTTAAAAGGCTTATTGCCAATCATCATCACCCGTTCCATACCTTATCTTATCAGCAAAGTCGGTGATTTTAAATGCGACCAATCGCCCTGTATACTTGTAATTTGTCTGCGTAAATATATTATTGTAAAGAAATCTGTTCTTGCTAATGCCAAGATTGGCTTGTGGAACAAACGTCTTTTTAAGCTCTCGCACAATAATATCATTCCGCAGTCTATTCTTGCTTGTAGCCATATTCCCCTCATACCTTACTATATCTCTATGAGTCAAGACCCAAAAGAACAGAGTAAGCGTAACATAACCTGTTCCATTACGCCCAACTTGTGAGGACACAGTTTCATTTATATCATAAAAGATATAACTTTCTGTCTCAGTAATAGTCTCAGGGTCGAACTCTTGTGGCAAAAGGTTGTGCCAAACCAATTCGTCAGCATCATCAGTAGTTAATGTTCCACGGCTTAGAACATCTACCAAGACTTCATTATTCAAAATTTCATTGGTGATAACATTTCTGTAATCCTCAATCAAATCCTCGTTGATATTCTTTGCCACATTACACACCTCCTACCAATTTAACTTCAAGATGGGACTGCTTCTGCCCTACAACAGCATTTAACTTAAACACCGCATTGTCAAACAGAGTTTCGTCATACTTGCAAGCAATAGTAATCTTATTGCCATTTGTAGTCACAGTCAAGTTACTCAAATCAAAGTTATTGTCACTTATACTCCATGCGACCTCACCTTCTGTATCTGCGGCAAATGTCTTTTTACCGCCTACGCGCACAGTTGGTTTCCCCGAATAGGTAATATCAAAGTCATTACCCGTAGGAGCAATATAATCACAAATCCATTGTTCAATTGAATCTGTCTCTGCGTTATATTGGTGTTCTGTCATCATCAGTTTCAAGTAGCCTTGATCGTAAGAGAACGTGGTAGTATCATTCTGTGTAAGTTTGTAAACAGTAGGATTAACATTATTGCGGTCTAAGAAGAACCTCTTGTCATGGTCTAACATCAAAGTATTCTCGTCTGCGGTAATCCATATAGAATGTTGTGCAGAACCTATAGTTACCATCTGTGTACTCTGAACACCTGAGTTGTATTGTGTCGCATTGGTGTCATACACAGGGTATTCATAGATATTTCCCTTTTCGTCTTGCCATTTTAAGAACTGGTTGCATCTCGTCAATTTACCCGCACCATTTATCTCGTCCCTATCATAAGACTCTATGCAGAGCCAATACGTACCATTCTTAGTATTGTATAACATTTCTCCTATTGCAATAGGGCTATCATACAATACATTAAAAGACAGGGTGATACCATAGTTATTGCTCAATTTTTCGCCAAACGTCTTAATAGGTATAGGTACAAGTTTCTCTTGTTCAACGCCAAATTGCCATCTCACAAACGTGTCCTTAAACGAAGGGTCTTTCATTAACTGATCTGCCATAAGACGTTGACCATCAATGATTTTAGACTCTCGAATAGTTTCACCATGTACTGTAAGATAGGCTTTCATTTTTGCATAGCTCATGGGTCACACACCCCTTGTACCATCAATAGGCGGTTTAAACCTTAACGCAGTATGAGTGGGGCAAGGTTTCTTGGGACAACCACAAAATCCAAATCCCGTAGTTGCATACTTATTGGGAATATAGCCATAGCCACCATTTTCCTCATAGGTATTTGATAATATTTCATCTCGACGAATAGAGTAATTTATCACAAACTGGTGAGCTTCTTGCCAATACATTTCGCGTACAGCCTGTGCCTTACCTAAAACGTTAGCATTGTCAAATTTATGAAAATCCGTTGTACTCATATGAGCCGCAAGAGCCAACGGGGTTCTGATATAAGTTGCATCAAGATAATATACAATCATGAAATCAGTAAGTATTTCAAAATTGATATCATCAAGTTCTATATTAAAGGTCTGATTGACATTATCTCTGTCACTCAAATCCTGATTGCAACACTCAAAGGCGACAATAGCAGGGCGAATATAATCGCACAGTATAGCATCGGCTTCTGATTCTTCCATTTGAATGAAATCGTAATCCTTTATCTTGCTATATACCGAATTGCACAGTTCTTTATAAGTCGTGTTAGCCACATTGTCACCCGCCTTTCATTTAAGGTTATGTCAAATCAAACTGTAACTTTTCTTCCAACAGCTTGATAACGTTTATATCAGTCAGAGCCTTATTACTGTACATGGCTCTTATCTTGGAAATCAATACATCTCGCATATTAGCCATCAACGCCCTGTCGATTGCCTTTTCGATAGTTTCTGTATTCTGTTTAAACAATGTTTTCAGATTGTTTATCTGTGCAACATTCTCATAAACAGAATTAAGTCTGAACATTCTTATAGCATCTTCGTTCAACAGGATAACGTTGGGGTTCATGAGAAAATCAGGACACTGGTTATTCATCTCCGTAAGCTCTGCAATGGTCATTTGCCGAACCTCTCCAATATTGTTCCATATGAACATAGCATTATTGGTAGGGGACTTGTAAACCAACTTACCAAAAGTTATCGAGCGCACATTTATTACTGTGTCTCTCGGCAAATCAACAAATGTCTCATTATAGTCATCGTCCTCATTCTCGTCAAGTTCATCTATCGCAGAAGAAATGGTATCGAGAATAGACTTTGAAGTTTCATCTTTAACAATATCCACATGAGTAGGCTCTGCCACTAAATCTTCATCATTTGCCATAACATCAGAAATGTTATCCATCTCGTTTAGCTTTTCAATCAGCTTTTCTCTGCCAATATTGCCAATTTTCATACCCTTGTCTCTTGCAACATCTTTGAGTTCGTCCATGCTCATTGTGCTGTAATTCATAGAATAAAGTCTCCTTTAAATTAAAATAATATATGGTAAATGGGGGACGAATCCCCCATCATGCCAAATAAAAACACCTCACGGTGTCAACAATTACTGTATAGTGTACTTACCAAATACGCTGGAGAAGGCTACACCTACACCAACTTTAGTTTGTACCTGAGAATCAATAGTCTGATCGTGAGTCATTATCTCAGACAAATCACGAGCGCGAGTATCACCCTCAAAGTAAACCTTGATGAACTTCTCGTTATCAGGAAGAACATAGATTACGTTATCATTTACCTTGAAGTTGTAAGTTCCTCTGATAAAGGTCTGAGGAATCTCAACAGCAGGAACACCGAAACCAGTATTTACCATTACGGCACCAGTGGTAGCCATTTCTTCCTTCTGAGAATTGGAAATCCAGTTTGCACTCATGCCAGTAGCAATGTTACTCAGTGCAGTCTTAGTACCCGCAAGGATAACATTCTTCTGTGCGCCAACCTGAACCTTCTGAATGAGAGTTCTCATCTGACCAGCATCATAAGAACCAGTTACCTGTAAAGCGGCGGGGAGATAAGTACCAGCACCATTAAATGCGGTATAAACACGGTCATCAATAGCTCTCTGCATAGCAGCCTGCATAGCAGCAACAAGCTCTGCAACGGTGATAAGACCTTTCAAGAAACGCTCGAAATCGTCATAAACGTGAATGTAAATCCATTCTGTATCGAGCTGGAAGGTCTTACGACCGCCGAGCTTCTTACGGTCAGTGTCCCAATGATTGCCTGCAAATCTCGTAGCAACAAGTACAGAAGCATCGTTTACAACGAACTCGTTCTTGTCACCGAGAGCGCCGTTGCGGGTCTCGACAAATTGATTATAGAACGCAGAACCTTCCCAAGCAAGAGGAAGATTGGTGTTAATAACCTCTTCGATTATAGTAAATATCTCATTCTTGTGGTTTCTCCAAGCTGCATGAGTCAGCTTGTCCTCTCCAAGAATCTCATAGAAAGCCACGCGAATAGCTTCATCGGTATATTTAGTAGCTTCGGGAGAAGCAAATACCGCAACTCTGTTAGAGCAAGAATCATTTATAAGATTAACAATCTGTTCAAGTCTCTTTTCCATTACTTACTTCACTCCTTTCCTTAACCCGAAACAACTGTCTCGTTAGTTATAACCTCGATGATAACCCACTGAGAGTCAGCAACGATTACGCCGCCACCCGTAGGAGGATTGCCAGCGGGGACAGTGGCGGTAGATACATTTATGCAAGGGAATATACCATCGTCATAAACTTCTACAACCTTACCTACAAAGCCCTTACCAGAAGGCTCAGAAGTACCGAGGTCTTTCAGCTTCATGGTAGTACCATCAACACCTATGTAATCGCCAACAGCAAGATTGGTATTGCTCGAAATAGAATACTTCTTGACACCAAACTTGTTGTGCTTATTCAGACCATAGGTTCTAAAAGCCTTGCCCTGTACATTAATAAACTGATCTTCACCCTGCTTGTTGGGGTCAGAACTATAGCTCCATGCAGGATTAGCAACGAGGAATACCTCGTCAGTGGCGGCGGGAACACCCGCAGCATAAATATTTCTTTCACCAGATATAAGGTCGCCCTTTGCAACTACCCAACCGTTTTCGATATCAGTAGTAGCGTTCTGCATATCATAGCAGAGACCAGTAACCTTAGTAGTTTCAACTACTCCGTAAACTGCCATAGTAATCACTTTCCTTTCTTATTCAAATTTCATAACTTTTGCAAGATAGTCGCCATATCTATCACTGTCAGCATAGACAGTCTTGCCCGAAGGTGTGTCTACCCCGCCAACAGAGGGCTTATAGCTAAACGACTTGTTCTTCTTCTCCATCTCACCCTTTGCAGCGATTTCACCAAGCATCATAGTAAGCTCAGTCTTTACGCTATCGGGAGTGACCTTGCTGTAATCAAGATTAGCCTTCCAAATAAGGAACGTAGAATTTCTACCCATTTTATCCTCAAACTCAGCAACAACTGCATTGACAGCATTCTTGTTTTCAAGAGCCTTCATTTCCTTATCGGCAGCTCTAAACTTGTCAAGTTCCACCTTTGCTTCGTCATAAGACTTAGAAAGTTCCTCAATCTTTTCGGAAAGTTCCTGAACCTTACTGCCGTAGCTTTCAGCATAAGCCGCAGACAAAGAAGTTTCTACTTCGTCCTTTACTGTCTTGCTTACATTCTCCTTGATAGAACCAACTACCTCACCAAGATCAAATGTTTCAGACTTTTTATCAAAGTCCATAACGATTTCATCATCAACAATAGCGAAGTCAACAGAATAAATCTTATTATCCTCTCTGTCAAATACGCTTATGGTAGTTTCGTCAACGCCAAGCAGAGAATACTTGGGAGCATCAGTACTCTCAATTTTAAACTCAGACAGCTTTTCCAAGATTTTTGCATTATCCATCGTCAATTCCTCTCCTTCCTTTTTTGAATTTATAGAAACAGACATCATGGGGCTGTCTGATTCATACTTTTGCAGTCTTTCCAGTAACAAATCAAACTCTTTCATAAGAGCGTTATCATGCAAAGCAAAACCCTTGTATTTCTCCACTCTACAAGAAGGGAAACAAGGGCGAACGTTCTTCTCAGGGTTATCATCTTTGTTCAGCAGACATAATGCGGAGAACGTAAAATCATCAATAGAATAAATATCATTATCCTTGTAATGCCCCTCGTTCACGGATAACTCACAGCTTTGACCAAAATAAACGTCATCACTATATGCGGCATCCATGATATTATATCTGCCTGTCCAAAGAAGAATATCTGCTACCAGATATGTATTAGTGGTCAATCCATCGGGTTCCATAACAACTTCTTTGCGGATATTTGCAGACTCAGGAATTACACCAAATGGTATACACTCATTGATGATTTCAATTCCCTCTGCCGAAATAACCCACTTGCTGTCATGACCACCAACACGATATTTGCCTGTCTCTTCATCTTTAAAAAGGTGAGCCACAACAGGCTTATTATAAAACTCCCCTCTTGCGATAGCTTTATCAATGGACTCGTCAGTAATATCAGACCCATTTGCATTATCACCCGAAGCAAGCATATAACACTTGCACTTTGTGAACTCCGAATTTACAACTGCAAAATCAGAGAACTTAGAAGTAAAATCCAGCGTTTGTTCTTTCTTCAACGTTATCACCACCTAACTATCAGCTAAAGCACAAATTTTTGGACATAAAAAAATCCAGTTCTTCAAACTGGCTTGCAAGTATATTCATAAGTTCAGGTGAAGATAAGAACTGATAAACTATTTGCTCGTCATTCATTTTCTGCTCATGGCAATGAAAGCCGAGTTTTATAAGTTTATCTGCGGTTTCTTTTTCTACGATGTTTACTATGGGTATCATAGTCATCTTCCGCCTCACTATCTATATCATCTGCAATCTCTTTAGTCACACTTAATTCAGTGAAATCTTTTTCAGAATAAACAAAACTTCTTCTAAGATAATCATGCCCACCATCAACAGAGCATACTTCACAACTGCAAGTCACAAAATCATGTCTGCTTTTGGATTCTATAATGTCACCGCAGCGATTGCATTTAATCTTATTTGTTATAATTTGTAGCATTTTATATTCACCTTATGTCATACGCGGTTTTCAGGGAGATTAGTGTCATTACTTCGAGCTGCTTCACCCGTAGGAGACAAGTCGCCATCGTCAATTGTAGGTCTGCCAGTATCTTCGCTATCACCCGATTGCGTGTAGCTCGTTTTAAGAGGTGTCCACCCATCAAACATATCCTTAAACAGAGTGTTCTCTACAAACGAATTACCCAAGACGTTACATACACTCATTCCATTGACTGCACCCAATGCAAATTTATTAGGTAAACCATTTTGCGCCTGTTTCAGAACTTGGTCTTGCATATCCTTTTCATTAAAGGTAGTCATGTTCAAGAGCCTATATCTAAATGTATAAGCATTGTTTGCAAAGTACATCTTGCGTAACTTCATCTGCAAGTCTATCCAGTTCTCAATATGTCTGTATATCCTAAACACATCTCCGCTGTCATTAGTGATAGATAACTTTAACTCACTACCCGAAGTCGCACCACTCATGAGGGCTTCTGAAACACCTACGTCCTTAAAAGCCCAACTTATAGCGTTAGAAACATTATCTCTGTTATCCGCGTTGCTCGAAGTAAATTCTTCTGTTTCAGTATCAAATGGGGTCAAGATAACACCTATATGGTTTTTAACAACATTCAAGACCTCTTGCAAGAAAGGTTTAAGTAACCCCGCATCGAGAGTGATTTGTCCATCTTTAGTAGGTATTTTCATTGTAAGCAGCTTATAAGCATCATTCACACTCTGAGTTTTAGCCAAATCTTTAAAGTCATCAACCAACAGTATGTCAGCTATCATCATAAGGAAAGGAGGATAGGGGAATGGAAAGTCAGTATTATACTTCAAACACAATGAGTTAGACATAGGTATTGGAACTCTGCCATCTGTATTTTGGTCTTGGTCTATCAAAACCCTAAGTGCTTCGGGGAATAACTGTATCTTTGCCTTTGGCAACTTTCTCTTATTGATGCAAAACTGGAACACAGTACCATCAACTATACTGTTTATCTCACAATACATAGGGTCTAAGAAGTAATACTTTAATCCAAAATCATCTTCCTCAACAAACGCAAAGCATACATCGTTCTTGTAAAGTCTCTTGAAGATATCATGACCAACCTTTTGTAGATTTATCTTATCAGCTTGATAAGCATACTTTATATAGTTAGTCCGAAAAGCGTTCTGATTAGAATATGCCTTTGGACTATTAATGTTGGTTTCAACTGTATAATTAAGTATGATCTGATTCACAAAGTAATCTATAAGTCGCTTATAATACCCTGACTTTAGATACATATAGTCACTCAGCTTCAAGATTTTATTTCTAAATCTTTCGGGCTGTTCAATCATCTGCAAAATGTCACAGCGCCTAAATCCCATAAAGGTAGCATCAAACTTGGGGAATGTCAGCTCATGTAAAACTAATCGTGCAAACGCATCATAGTCAAACACTTGTGTCTTGCCATCAAGAAAGTCATTTACTATCTGCTCGTCCTGTTCTTTTTGAACAAGACCAATATTATCTTTGTCAGTCAATTTGTCAGCCAATTTGCCACCACCTTTCCATTTAAGATAAAGCACTTATAATAGAGGGACTACGCCCTAAAGAGAGAATATCCAAATAAGCATTGTCATTCTGAGGTTTTGTAACTTTTGTATTACGACGTAACTGTGCGAGATAGAAACACAAGAGTCCCGCAACAAAACATCTATCGTCCCTATTGTTACCATGACCGAGGTTCTTCCAAGAGTGTCTTTACACTCGACCCCGATTCTCGCATTTCAATGTTAGATTATAGTGCGAGTTCAGACTGTCGCATCCCTATATAATACCGATAGGGTTCTTTCACTCAGTCGTTCACGCTGTATTTAAACTTGCGCCCTGTCACCCATCGCTGGGTTTCCAAGTCAATCAGAAAGAATTTATCCATGTGGGATATGGATTAACCCACAAAATGCACAACGAAATTTTATGCATCGTATTTCTTTTATCAGGCGGGAAGTCATACTTGACATTACCACTTGTTACATACTTACACATAGTTACAATCTCAGTTTTCATAAGCTCAATTTGAGCCAATGCAACCTTTTGGTCAAAGGTCAATTCAGTTTTCATTTCATTACCATCATCATCAATGGTGAATACATATTCCTTACTTGTGTCATACTCCGCAGGAAATGTTACAACACCCAACTTAATCATCTGTTCCAATGATTCAAAGATAGCATTGCGATTACCCTTTGGGTCAACAAGTTTGATTATATCAACAGCATCGGGATATTTTGTCTTGGCTGTCTCACTCGATTTATGAGCGCGATCTATAAGACCTTTATGCTCAATCCCATGCTCATCTTTCCAATTTTCAAAGAGATAGTCAGTGATACCACCAATCATGTTACCACCAGCACCTGAATCGCACACAACAGCCTTAATGTTCTCATAATCGAGTTTCATTTTATCGTTGCCATTATACTTTAAAAGTAACTTCTTAAATTCTTCAACCTGTTCGGGCATACGCATAGGAGTCTTAGACTTTGTGCTTATATCCACAAGAGATACGAGATTGCTAATATCCATACGCCAACCTATATTACTATCAAAGGTTAGCTCTGCGATACCGATAACTGAATTATCGTTTAATCGTGCAGAGTCCCACGCAAAAACAAACAGCCTATCTCCTGTATCATTTTCAAGTAAAGGCAAACGATTTGTAGTACATTGTCTTAAATCTCGTCTGCTCAATATTTGTTCATCATAAGAGTCTGCTGAGAACTTATTGTACAACTCACGCAAAGCCTTGTCTCGGTTGTCAGACATAGCATTATCAACCTTGTCCTGCGATATCAGCGGCGGGTAAGGATCACCATTAAATTTTGCTTTCATAACTGTTTCAACAGTAAGGTTACAAGCAAAGTAATGTTGATTGCCTTTAAGCATTTCTTTACTAAAAGTCTTGAACTTTTTGTAAAACTCAGAAGAAGTATCACTTGCAGAAGAGGCATAAAGCAATTGACGGGGAAACCCTTTTGGTTCAATTGACAAGTCAATATTACCACCGAGTTTAAAGTTTTCATCTTGGTTTACAAAGTTTTCAGCCTGAACGAACAATTCGTCACTAAACCAGCCAGCTTCATCAAAACCTACCATGTTAGCACGTTTACCCTTAATATTTGTAATATCAGAGTTTAGCGTATTAACCGTAGAGCCATTAAACAATTCACAAGTGAAAGAAGCTGGGCTGTGAACAAAGCCATCACTATTAGTGGATTTTTTTAATTCTTCCCAAAAAACATCAGTACAACCCGCAAAGGATTCTATCTCTTTCTTGGCAAGTTTCTCAATCTTTTTAAAAGTATCTTTTGCCTGTTCACCAGTATTACCTAAAAAATATGTAGCATGAAATGGGAAAAGTAAGCTCTTCGCCATAGTATATATAGCTAACAAAGAGGATTTACTTCCGTTTCTTGAAACTAACCATAAAGCAAAATCTCTATTCCAAGAGTTTTCTATGATGTACTTCTGAAAGTCAAGCAACTCCACGCCCATAAATCTCGCGGCAAATGCCGAGGGGTGAGTTCGCCCCCAAACAATGACTTTAGCATACTTCTCATAAGTCTCCATCTTCCTCGCAGAGATTTCTTTATCAGTAGGTTTAGTAATTATAGTTAATGCCATAATACCACCTACTTTTTCTTCTTACGAGCATCGAGTTTGCCTATTTCGTCATTGAGCAACTTAATCTCAATTCTTAGTTTGCGCCTTTCTTCTTCGAGAACATCTATTCGTTCTTGTTGCTTGGCTACAAGTTCTGTCTGCTGCGACAACATTTCTGCGTATTCATCACCACTCAAAGCCAACTCTGCAAGGATAGCTCTAATATTATCAGTCGCTACCTCTTTATAGGAATCACTAAGTTTTGACGATACCACATTAACTTTAGTTTCCTCAAATCCATGCTCGCCCATCTCACGCATAATTCTTGTAAGTGAATTTCCTGTCTGAGTTTTCTTACCACTTGTTATAGCAGAGATACCATTCTCCTTTGCCATAGCATTAATTGCGGCAAGCAAGCCTTTCTTAACACCTGACAATTTATTCAATTGGTCAGCATCTATCTTGCTTTTACGCAACTCCATGTTAAGTATCTTGTCGATCTGTTCAACCTGAACATAGGTCTTGACCATAGCAATAACAGATTGTATTTTATGAGAATCCTCTAAAACATCATCGGTAAGGTAATCTGCCAAAGTATTGTAAGCAAAACGCCTATCATCATCGCTCCATGAGTCATCGTCAAAACAATCATAACCAATAGAAGAAATAACATAGGTCAAGTTCTTCTTATCTTGGTCATTCATCTTCCTTGCTATAGGCATATCAGCAGGAGTTGTCAACTCAGTAATGGTATCATTCAGTTCAGCAATTGTATCTCTGAATGTTTTGTTTTTGTACTGTTGTTGACCACTAATGATTCTACAATACTTACCAAAGCTACAATCAGACTTGTCGGCAATATCATAAAAAGCCTTATCTGTATAATAGAAATCACAAAAAGCGCACAACGCCATGTAGACGAGTCTCTTATCCCTAAACTGTTTCTCTAAGTCTTTCTGAATTTCTTCAAGACAATGAGAACAAATAGGTATACGGTTGTCATTCTGCAAAAACAGATCGCTCTTTGCGTTCTTAAAGAAGTTGCCTTCATATTTGGTAAAGTTCCTGCCACACCTAATACAAGGATTAGGCTCAACAGGGGGTTTCTTTATCTTCTTTGGGCGACCTCGTTTACGAGGTGTTGTCGTTGTCGCCATTTAGTTTTCTCCTTTCTTATAATACTGTAATTGCGGGAGCAAGAGTCGAACTTGCAATGCGAACTTATGAGGATCGCCTGTTTCCTTTACATTATCCCGCCATATAAAAGGGCAGCCACAACTGTTGTCACGACCACCCCAAGAGGAAAATATATGATTAGGTATCAAAATCAAAACAAAGAACTCTCTTACCATCAGCCCTATTCAGCCACTTAGCAGTAGAATCCTTATGAATGTAGTAGAAATTCTCCCCACAATCTTCCTCAAAAATATTGGGGAGCTTATCAAGATTTTCTATAAAGCACACTCTATCACTTGCGATGGTGAACGCAAGAGTTTCAATCGCTTCATTATTAAACAATCCTACAATCTCATTGAGTGAGTATTCCTCAAACATAGAAAACCTTGTCTGTATCTCAGGCGCACAATGAGGATTGAGAATAAAATAATAAAACAGAGTTTCTATGAAAGTCCTCGGTGCAATCACCATAAGACAGCCATAGTCGTGTGTCTTTTCCATATCTATCTTCTGTTTAAACAAATCTTCTACGTCAAGCAAGAAATCTTCCATGCACTCAAACGTATAGTTTTGCACAAGATCAGTATATTTGTATACCATAGTTTTTACAACCTTTCAGTTTAATTTTATATCATACTGGACAGACTTACCTAAGCCTTCCTCAAACACTAAGAAAGTGGCACTTGCGTTTGAAGTCTTGTTAAGGGACAGTCCATAAGAGTCCACTCCGATAATTGAGCCAACAGAAATAGCTTCACAATCTATACCTGTCTCAACATTTTCTCTATGATGTTTATGTCCACCAATCAGATAATCAATAGGCATTTTATACGATCTACCAAAATCATCAATGGCTTTGCCGAGGTCTTTAACCTCTCCATGAATAGCAAGTACATTGTATTCGCCACATATCAACTGGAAGGGATAGCCTGTTGGGTTCTCGATTATCTCTATGTTGGGATTGTTTTCAAGACGAGATTTGATTATCTCGGTAATCACCACAGACATATCTTCATCAGGGAAGGCGTTCTTCGGAGCGCCGCAAATCCTCAATTGACAATGGTTCGACCTCTTAACAATCTGCAACTTTATATTTACTTTCTCGCTTAATCTGTTCAACCATTCAGCTAAAAAGTTCGCATACTTCACAGCAGATTCAAGAATGCCATAACGCAATTTCATAAGTTGTGAAGTCAATCTGAGAATGGAATCAATCGAATCCCCACACTCCCATATATGAATAGTATCAAGCTGTTCCTTTTCAATAATATCACATACCTTATTAAACAGATACCACATTCTCTGTTCAAAGATTTCCGGGGAATAGGCATTAAGCGTTTCTCCAAACAATCCTTTAATGTCAAACTCAACGCCATAATGACAGTCAGAAAGAACCAAGATACCCTCTTTTGCAGTATTTTCTTTAACAGTTCTTATTTTAGGAATGGTTAAAGGTTCAAGTGAACGCACAGCATTAACAATCTGTTCAGTAATCATCTCGTCCCTTGCGTTCTCACGCAACCAACGATTGTATTCTAATTTCTCAGTTTGGAGCTTCTTGCGTTCCTTTTCAAGTTCGCGCTTCTTTTCATCGAGACTGTTGGCGTAAGAACCACTATCCATCTTATCAAAGACTTTTGCTTTGTAAGCCTTTGCTGCGTTGATCGCTTTACGATAGCTCGATTCACAACGATGAGGTTCGCCAACAGGATCACGCCAACGTGTATTTATTTCATCGGCAAGACCCTTCCATGTAATCTTACCATCTTTTACATATTCGGCAGTTCGCCATATGTATTGAAGTTCGTTTTCACCATCTCGAATGTTTAAATCCAAAAGGTTACACTCCTTTATCTTATAATTTTCTGCAAAATTTAAATATTGCAGAATTTACATAAGTTCAACAGAACTATTCACGCTAATACTAACGTCTTTCTCAACAAGTCCATTATCCTCTAACAAAGAAAGCAGAGAGATAGGTTCAGCAACGTCCTCTACCTCAATGAATATCTCATTGTTATCAGTTACAGTTATAATACCCTTTATAGACAAAGAGTTCTTAGAAACTATTTTTGCGGCAGCCATAATATTTTTCCTTTCATTATATAAAATCTTTTCTTAACTTTTCGATTATACCAATCTGCCCTTTCCCAGTAACATAAGTCTTAGTCCCAATCTGTTCACCATAGGCAGTATTATAAGTATACTCTCTTACAACAAACCACCCATTGTCAACATATTTCTGATAAGGCTCATTCTTATGTTTGCCATGAGACATGAGGTACTTATTATCACGAAGCCACTCAAACAACCTATTTCTGCCAATTTTGATGTTTTCTTTCTTAGCAAGTTTTGCAAGAGTGGACATATCAATCAAATCGCTCGTATCAGCAACGTGGTCAGCAAATTCAACTTTGGGTTTATCGGCTTCTATCTTTTGTTCAAGTGGTTTAATATAATTATTTTCCAAATTATTTAATGCAATCGCTCTACCTACTTCACTATCAGCATGAATTATATTAAGATACAATAAATCCTTCTTATCTTTTTCACCAATAATATAAGTTCCTGTTTTTCGTAATGAAGGAAGAACTTTGCTTGTTACCCAACGTTTAAATTCTTTTGCACTCGGAAGCCTGCTTGAAAGTATAAGACTGTACAAACCACTTTCATTTATTATAGCAAGCTCTTGCAGCCCTCCAAGGGTGTCGAGATTCACGACTCCCTTATCTTCAACGTCAACGTGTCTTGCAAGTGCATCTCTGGTATTATTATATCCAAGCACCAAAGCTACGTCTTTACCTACGAACCAAGGCTCTCCGTTGATTACCACAGTTCTAACCCTGCCAAATTCTTCATTCTCAAATACCTTAACAATCTGATTTTCCATAAAGTATCTTTCCTTTCTACTTAATAAAGTATCGTTTGTTTTCTTACTCGCTATCAACACCAATGATTTCTCTCATTCGCGCCAATGTAAGTAAATCTTCCTTGAATTTATTATCCAACCTAAAAATGAAAACAGTTTTTTCCTTGTTTTCCTTATTAGGTTTAATATCTATAATAGTATTCCCCAGTCTTAACAATTGTCTTGCTGTTCTTGCTGAGAAAATTGCCTTTGTATTTTTTATTTCATCCATTTTTTTCATGACCTTTCTATTGGATTTTCAAATCAGGTCTGCCAATTCAGCAATCTCAGACCTATAATTGTTCTTCAACTTAACGCATCCAAAGCTCTTATGACCCTTGAATACATCTATAAGCCTAAACAGCCCACACGCTCTGTCAACGTCGCGCTGTTCCAAAATGTCACCCTCTAAAATTATTTTTGCGCCTTCCTTACATCTCTGAATTATTGTCTTTAATGTATAAGGATCGAGATTTTGTGCTTCTGTCACATAACAGATAGTATCAGGAGTCATCTCCATACCTCTAATATTCGCTGTTGGAACTATTTGTAAGGTATCGCCCATCATGCGTTCTACCGCACTAACATCTCCGAGTTTTGACCCCAATATATTACCAATAGCGCCCTGAGTTAAAATTTTCTCTTCAAGTGACCCCGGTGTGAAACCGAGCTGCCTTGCTCCACGCAAGGTTTCAAAATCATAAACAATAACACACTTTCTAAAAGTCTGTTTTTCCAAACCTTGCATTATAAAATTCAAGGGGATAGTAGTCTTACCACTGCCTGAACGCCCAAACAGCACAGTAATGTCATTATTAACAATACTGTCAAAAGCACACCGCTGTATCTCGTCAAGAGGTTTTATGTTACCCAATGCTCTTGACTTAAAAGGTTTAGTCCCTACAACAGCATAGTTCTCACCAGTCCACTTGACAACATCACAAGTGTTTCCCTCACTGTCTTGAATAACAGCGTACTCATTTATTTCACACTCAAAGATGTTTTCGCAATTATCCTTTGCATAGACCTCCGCAAGCTGTTCATCGGTACAAGTGATAATTTTATAGCCCTTATAGATTTCTCTACCCTGAATGTTATCAACCAAGACAGTTCTAATTGAGCTGCCGCAATTTGAAATTATTTTACGCCATTCGGAAGATAACTCCAAAATCTTAGCAAATAAATAACACAAAACATCTTTGGTATAAAATAGTACATCGCATGGTTCAAAACCTTGATCTTTTCTCTCAAAGATATACCAATAAACAGAAGATACTATCCTCATATCATTGGTAATTTCAAAACCCAAATGGTCAAATTCAGCAAGAACACCATTTTGAGGAAAGGCAATAGATAACTTGTCCTCTTTCATGGCTTGTCTTATAGCCCTAACAGCTTGTCTTGCCTTAAACTTAACCTCTCCATCTTTGTGAACGTTGGTCTTGATATTTTCAAGTTCATCTATGACAGTTGAGGGGACAACCACATCTGTTAAGTCATCAAGTACAGAAGGGCAGTCCAAGAACACGTTGGTGTCATAAAACTTTTTGGTCATATCTCCACCTCAAAGAATATCATCAATATCAGTAAGCTCACAATCAGCACAACCAAGATTTATCTGTTCTTCATCAGTCAAGTACCAATCACTCTTAGAGTGCTTCATAAGTAGGCTGCGCTCGATCTTAGACTTCTCTATAATGTAAGTTCTCATATCCTCGACAATCTTCTTATAAGCCTTAGTTGATTCCTGAATATCCTCATAGTTACCCGATATACCGCTGGCACTACCACTATGAATAAGCATTTGTGACCTTGGCATACAGTAACGCTTGTGACCCGCAAGAAGAATAAGTCCTGCCGCAGAATGAGCCATACTCATATTAACAGTTATAACAGGTGTCTTAGACCTCTCAATGATTGCGATAGTAGCATAAGTGCTATCAAGAACACCACCACCAGAATTAATCAGAATTACAATTTTCTTACGTTCTTCAACAGAAATACCTTTATCCTGTCTGTTATATTCCAAAATTCGACCACCTACGTCTTGCAAAAGACACTCATCAATATCTCCATCAATCCATATAAGGCGATTCTCAATATCCTTATAGTGTCCAAGCAGATCGGGATCAGGGAGTTTAATATCCGCAATGTCTTTGGGAATAACAATATTCAGCATTGTGTTTTCATCCATAATCTTAATTCCTTTTCAAAATAAGTTAGCTGTTTATACAGCCCCTACGCACTGGACGTAGGATATTAGTCAACACACTTCACTTCTTCACCGCGCAGCTCTGACAACACTTTCAGTACCTTTGGGGTTTCCTCAGTACAATAATGATGACGTTTGCTTTTCTTAGCACAGAACCTTACAATGTGACAGTTATTCTTGAAGCGTTTCCGAAGTTCTTCTGCTTCGGTCTTAGTAATAGATACCAATGTGATACAACCTTTCTCAAATGTAAATTTATTATTAACAATGATTTTACATCATTGCAATTATACTATTGGCATGATATAATTATAATGAGATATTATATTCTCTCATTAATAAAAAATCAAAGAAAAAAGCACACCCCTCAAAAACCGTTGATTTATCGGCGTTAGAGAGGTGTTATATAACAAGGCAAATTTTAATAAAAATGTGGTAAATATATTTGGCTATTAACTGTTTATTATGTATATCTATTCATATATAGCTATTTATTGATGATTATGCGCGTTTCTGATTATATGCTTGATATTGAATTAAACGTTTTTGCTTTTGACATTTTTCACATCTGCATGACCTTTTATTTATTCCATTGACCACAAATTCTTCTCCACAATCAACACAAGTCAGGGTCTTAATCTTAATAGGTTGATAACCACGACAATCGGGGCAATACTTAGTTGCTCCATTTTTTTTGCGTATGAGAATACCACACTCTGCACATTCAATAAACTGGTCTGTCTTATCACCTCGCCAACGAAGATACTGATATCCCAATTCTCTTAAATCAGAAACCTTTAGAGCCACCTCGTCGGTGTCATTAACAAACAAAACCTTGTAATTGGTTTTTCTAAATCTTTTAGATCGTTCCAATAACCCTTGCTCTTTAAGTTCATGCAATAACATAGGTTGTTCATATACCGAAGCTGACACTCTCGCTGATGTAAAAACTGTATTGTAATCCACGTTGACAAAATTGTTGTTCTTAGTATTTCTCAGATTAAAAAGTTTACAATAAACCAAAGACACAAAAGCAATCTTTTCTAACTTCTTATTCCTTAAATCCCTAATGGTATTCAATTCTTGCAAGGTAACAGGCACATATTCAATACGATGAAGGGGAGTATGCCCAAACTTATTTATGTACTTGCTTATTCTTATACGCCAATCGTTTATCTCATAATCTTTAATAACTCCATTCAGAAAACTTAAAACACGTTCAACAATACGAGTTCTTTGCAAACGCCCTTTGGAGGACTTATAGATTTGACAATAATACTTTACCAACAATACAACGTCCTCGGCAGCATTATCTCCTACCACTCCATTTTCAATTATTTGTTCTACTATTGCTACTTCATTAAGTACCATTTAATCTTCCTTTCTCATAAGCATAGTTTGTTTACTAAATCTAAGCCCCCTGTAAATAATATCACCAAATTCATTTTTTACAAGATAAGTAAGCTGATAATCATTTATCGCAAGTAAATGGTCAATAATAATGTCCCCGCAAAGTCTCCATACAAAACTCTTAGCTGCATTTGATGAATAACACAAGTCCACCATAATATTACACATAGAATCTTGATTTGGACAAACAAGTATACACTCTTTAAGAAACTCTTTAGATAACGCTTCAATAGAATCCTCATAATCCTGAGTTTCTTCCTTGCTACTTTTCTTATACTTGGTTTTCAATTGCTGTATCTCATGATTAAATTGCAAGTATAGTTTCTTAATGGCGTTATAATCCTTGCGACTATACTCAGCCCCACTCTTTAAAATACTACTATTAAAGTCGCTGGTTCTTTTTATTTGAGGGACATAACCATCAAATTCATTCTCAACCATGTGGCACAACCTATTCATAGTACTTTGCTCATCAAAGACAGGAAAGTATTTTGTATAGTTATCTACAAAGGACTGCTGTTGCGGCGTGAGCTTAGTTCTTCTTAACAGATCGTCAACAATGGTTTTACCCTTGCCATAATCAAATATTCCACAAACCACACTATCCTTAATATAGGACTTATAGTTTGCCATTTGCTCTGCATAAATGTAATTCATAAAATAGGGCTTCTTACAGGCGCAAATAGATTTCTCAAAATCTGTCTTGCAGTCCTCATATACATACCATGATTTAGGCATGGGATCTGAAATAATTCCTTTGATCTTATCAATTTCATTTTGCTGATAAAGTTGCCCACACTTTATTCTATCTTCCAAGACTTGATATTCTTTACTTCTTTTATCAAATTGGGCTTGTACATCATACATTGCGGTAATTCTATTTGTAATTGCACCAATAGAATTACCAAAACCATTTGAGTCTGCCCTTGCCAATAACTCTTCGGTAATAACTTTTTTCTCCGCTTTCTTTTGAACACAAACTATTGGAAGTGTATCGCGTGTATTGTTAAGTAATATGTGATTATTGGTAGAAAATACCAAATCTCCGTCGTTATCGGCTCCGTTCCACGAATGAGTAAGGGTATCATGTGCGTTAATAATAAATACTTCGCTCATATACTGATACCACTTAGCCACATCAGGATTGTTCACAACACTAACAACCTTAATATTTGAATGTGAACTCATAGGCGCACGAAAAGTAACCACCTTATCAACAGATTCTTTTACCCAATAATGAGAATACACTTCTCCTGCTTTAAGCAAACCACAATTATTGTAATCTTCTTGTTCCTTTAACAATCCGAACATATGTTGACATAGTGCATAAGGATCGCCACTAAGTACCTGATAATTGCCATGAACATTAATAACACCAATTTTAGCATCGTTAATCTTCTTCTTAATCATAAGATTAATCCTATCTATTACATAGGGGTCATTAATCATTCGTTTATCAATCATAAGGGCTTTAACATAATCGTCATTTAAATCATTTAACACGTTATCATCGGTAACAGACATTCCCCTTAAAAAAAGAATAGTCTTGTCTATGTCTTCATGCAGAACCGATTTGATCTCATTAACCGTAGGGCTTATCAACTCATAAATTTGTTCATCGGTCAAGTCATAACTCTGAATAAATTGATAGTTTAAGGTTCTTTCATTATCAAGATACTTGGGTGTAACCTTAGTAGCAGCATAGGTATAGCCATAATATTTAAACCACTTTTCATAATCCTCATAGCTTGAATAGCTATCCCATAATTTAGCCATAGATACTGTGAGGATAAGTTCAATATCATTTATATTATGTTCGTTGCCCCAAACATCAATGATAATATCAGTCTTAGCTATTTCTTTGGCAAACTCATGAAAGTCAAATGTGTATACCATGCCTTTAACAAAAGCATTACGCAAGCAGCACCCTGACATTCTATAAGATAAGTCCAAATCATTACTCCATCTTTCTGACAACGCGGGAGAAATTAAACCAAAACCATCATTGGCATTTAGTTGGATCAGGGTGTCTTTTTCTTGTATCTTAGGGTCGCCACCAGCAATATCAGAGTCGCTTATCTCTAAAACATGAGACATAAATTCCAACTCCAAATCAGAAACCACAACAACACCTTTGGGGTCTGATAAGGGAATAGATGAACTACACACAAGACTTTTATATGCTTCAAACTTAGCAGGAACTATTTCTTTTGTAGTGTCTCTGCCACAGTTCATACGCTCATTAAGTTGCTCCCATATAGAAGTATATATCACGATGGACTTTTTTACGCCATTAGGTGTTCCCACCAACCTCTTGAAGTGCTTACCATTAAAACCAAATCCTTGTGATAATACTTCCATATCATCAGGTTTATCTATAATCACACAAAGATATTCGTTGACTATCTGTATCTTTTCAAGTTCCTTGTAGATGTTATTGATCTTAGTTTTGGTATCAGATTGCCTTTCACCTTTACGGATTAGTTTTAATTCTTTGTGCAATCTTTTATAGGCAAGATTGTTTTCTTCTCTATTAGTTTTATTAATATCATCAATAAATCGAAGTATCTGACTGTCAGCTAATGTAATAAGTTCTTGCTTTTTTCTTGCATCTGAAACTGTTAAATTAAATGAGAGTTTGGATTTTATAATTTCCTTACTATGAATTTTATAAACATACCGTTGGTACATTTGCTGTCTTGCCAAAATAACACTTCCTTTACAACAATTCTAATCCTTTGGTTATCTCGTCTGCTACTTCATCAGCGAGAGGTCTGAACCCCACAGCTATGCGTTCATCGTCATACCAGAAGTCGATCCAGTCCTCTTCATAAGTCATGTCACACATAACCCTTTCACTCATAATCTCTTTCATCTGAAAATGACCCTGTACCTTGTAAATGGTAGGAGCAAGAGTTCTGTCTGTGTATTGTTCAAACGTATCTTGGTCTAAAGAAAACTTAATATTGCATTGGAGCTTTACTTTTTCTGGGGGTACTTCTATAAAATGAACACCATATCCTTCTTCCTTTATTTCCTTAACGTAAAAGTATGCCCTATGCGCTTTATATGCTTTGTCAGCAATTTTAAAAATCTCACTATTCATGTAATGAATACGAACCTTCTCCTTCTCTTGCGCTCCACCTCGCCACTTAGAACGATACTGCCAAACAGGAAGTTTTTGATAAGGCGGGGAAATAACCTCATCGGTGTTTTCAAATATCTTGTGAGTAATCCATGCCCTGCCAGCGAGGGCAATATATTGAACGAGGGTTTGTTTACTGGCGGGGACACCAGTGTTTAGTAAGATTATCTGTTTCATGGTGCGGTTAGCCCTCCTTGTTTTTTGTATTCTTCTACCAACTCATTACAAACTTCAACAAACCTTGCCTTGCAATCAGGAATTGACTTAATTGCCAATTTTTTATTTCCACCTAAATTATGTTCTCTGAGCGTTTTGTCCCAAATATACTTAGTGTACATTTTGCTATAAATGCGTTTCTTAATGATTATTATAGATGTATCGTCTTTGGCAAGATAACGTATACTATCAAGAATAGTTTCATAATCATCTGTTATAGTAAAGGGTCTATGAACTATTAATGAGATTTCAACAGCAACACGATCTTTGATATCAGTAATGGTATTTTCGCTTTCGATAATCTCATTCACGTTCTTTGCCTGTTCCAATAACTCATTAAGACAGGTTATATATTCTTCTCTGTAAAGAGGAACATCTGCAATAGCTGTTATAGTAGACACGCCCACATTAGAAGTAAGGTTATATTTGTGCATATATTCTCTCATAGCCACACAAGCATTAAATCCATACTTATTAAACATTGCTCTGTAAACAGACTTGTAAGCATCCACAATAGGAATATTAAGATAGCTTGCAAGCTCTATGGTTCGCTGCTCCACATTTTGTTTCTTCCATACATTATGAGCTTGAATGTCAGGTTGCATAGATTTTAAACTTGCGTGATCCTGCAATTGACATTGCATAATAGATAAAGTTTTAGTTAGCATATTAATCTTTGCTTGCAGTTCAACAAAGTCTGATTTAGAAGTGACCGCGAGTTCATTCTCTTTAATTGTAAAGTAAAACTCCATAAGCCCTTCATAGACTTCCCACGCTTTATCGGTATTCAGACTCTTGGCGTGTAATAAGGCACCGCGTTCAGTCCAGAGATAAAGAATTTTAGCGTTTTTCTGAACAAGGTCGAAATTTTCTACCTTGTCTTTAAAACCCTTTAAAACATCACCTTCAAGGCGAATGTAATGTTTGCCCTCTTCGTAATGGAATTTATTGTTGTTAAAATTCTGTTTGATGGTTCTTGTATCAGTCTCATAACATTCTGCAAGTTGTGCGGTAGTCAATACTCTCATACCATTTTGTTCAATTTTATCAAGCTGCTGAATAGTTGTCATGGTAGTGTCGGTCATAATAACATCTCCTTTAATAGCGGTTCATGGGATTAGGACTGCCCCAATCACCACCTATATCATCTTCATAAATATCCTTGTTAATGGGGTTGGGATTCTTCTTGGTTATAGGCTTGCCAATGTATGTGATTGGCATAAACTCATCCGAGTTACCAAATTTTTTATTGAGAAGTTCATATTTCAGCCTACTCATAGCACCGCTTATATTATTCTCGGCATTTTCATTATTGAGTACATAAATATTGGGAGCATTTGTAATACCATGATAGGTATAATAACTTCCAGTTTGGCGACATACCAACAATCCTATTTCACATAAGCTATTTACACATGAATCATATTTGCTTCTGGACATTCCTAAAGTGTTAGCTGCAATATCTCCTGCAACATAATAAGCTGATATAGATTTTCTACTATCCACATTGTCAACAAACATAAAAGATTTTATATACAAATATACACGTAATAGGGAAGCTTTGTTTCTGTACTGATAGTTGTTTATAATGGTGTCATACTCTTTTTGAGTTAGTTTCAGAAATCTTTCTTTAGGAATATAAGAATTGGAAAGCACAACCTCTAAACATTCTGAGGGATTAATTTTTTCACCAACAACAGGATTGGATATTGTGATCCATTTCCTACCCAAGAAAAGATGTATATGTTTCCTAATAAATGTATAATAAGAAGCCTTACGCCTATCAGCGGAACTGTACCCCGTATTATCACAAATCATCTTAATTGATAAGTATGCCTTGTTAGGGTCTGATAAAGTTCTGAAATTTAATATCCCTATATAGGTCATAAGCTCATACTCATCAACTTCATAAATATAGTCTGTGGGAATCTTGTAAAATATTTGATTTTTGTTATCCATTTTTCGTCCTCCAAACGGGTCACTTTACATTATTGTGCTACATGGGTAGTCATTACTTCTGTAAATTGCGTGTCATTAATGTGTGTAACATTCAAGATGCAAATTTAGAATAGATAAATAATTAAAAAATAAAAGATAAATTTTCTGAGCGCTCTCGCGCCCCCTTATTTGCTGCTTCGCAGATTTTTCTTTTTATAAAGTCTTGTGATACATTTCATATTCCTTTTCTTTAGTAACAGTAAACTTTCTTTCATCATGATAATCAACTTTTATAACCTCATCTTTAGTAACATAGTTTTCAATATTAGAAGCAATGTTATATGCGAAAGCAATGCCTTTAGGAGTCCATAATACTCTATGGTCATCCGGGAGTTCAATTAATAATTCTTCCTGTTCTGCTAAAGGAGTAGGCAACCACTTATACATTTCTCTATGAGGATCATAGTAAGTATAACCTAATTTATACATCGCATAGTAGATTATCTTGTTACAACATTTCTTTTTAAAAGATTCGGGTAAGGCTGTTCCGATCTTATAAAAGTATAAATAGCCTTCGGCAATAAGAGATTGATTTTTGTGAAGTGATCCGGCGTTTTGATTATGTGATCCAGCGTTTTGAGATGAACTATCATTATGAGATGAGTTGTTATTCAAGGACTTGTTTTCTATTAGGAACAAGTCTTTGTTCTTGTCTTTCCATCGACAGTAACTATCATACTTGGTGATTAGTATATTAAGGTCGTAATAAACTCTTGCTACGTCTATAATGTTCTTGCCTTTTTCTATATTCTTGGCGTTTATTCTATTAAGATAGTTCATCTTTCTTTTCCACATATCAAGCAAGTCTACCGCTGGAATAGGTCTGCTCATGTTTTTGAAATTACCATGATAAATCTTACCGAGATAAATATAAACGTGTTTAGGAAGAAATGTTATATTATAGTTCTCAAATATCCATTCTGTTATTTGTCGTTTGATTGAAACCTCTTTCATTTATGTTCCTCCATAATTTATTAAAAAAACTGATTATTTTAAGCTTGATGTTCTTAGGGGTATAGTTAGTAGGGGAAGGGTCATTGAAGCGATTTTAGAGTGATTTTTGCCCTATTTATAGGGAGCATTTTAGTAAAGTCGTTTCATGTTTTGTTTTGCTTTAGTCTTTGTATCATTTCTTGTTTTTGTTCTTCTGAATATTCTCTTTTCTTGGGAGATTTAAAACTAATTGCGTTCTTGGGAACCTGATAAAATTTTCCTGCAACCTCACCATCAGGATAGTAGTCTATATCGGTGATAGAATAGTTTAGTTTATCGAATTTGCGTATATGGGATTGGACTGCTGAGTAGATCGTCCAGTAACCATCGGCTTCGTTATAGACACAAGCTGTTTCACGTTCGTCTTTAGTAAGGCGTTGAATGGGTTCAACGTTGGTTCTCTGAACTTGTTCAGAGGTAGATTGTTGGATTGGTTCGATGTTGGTTTCTTTCATATTTGTTCCTCCTGTAATAATGCAAGTTGATTTGTTATGTAGGTGCGACGATAGATTTCAAGAGAGTAATAGGTTGGGAAGTAAGATAGGATTGATTTGAAATCGTTGTTGGATTTGGATTCAGAGAACAGGTCTGGTATTGGGAGATGAAATTCTGAAAAGAGTTTAAATGTTTCTCTGATATCTCGTATTGAGGGAGGTTTTTTACGGGATTCTTCTTGGGGATAGGAATGGGTGATTAGGATTGATAGGTTTGTATCGTACATGATTAGTTTCTCCTTTTTGGTACAGTGTATATTGTTATTAGGATATAGTTATACCCTATTCTATTATACCACGTTTAGTATGGTGGTGTCAAGTGGTTTTGTGGGTACAGCATATAATTTTGTATAGGTGCAATATTGGTTATATTATTTAATTTATAGTAGGTTGAAGGGGTGATGATAGGGGTCTGAGATAGGATTTTTGGGGTGTTTGATTAATTATACGTGTTTAATTGTTTCGGTGAGATTGCGGAAAGGGTTGATTTTCAAGGGTTAGAGAGGGGTTGGGTAGGTTTGATTTATCGTTTTTCGATAAAAAGAAAAAGTAGTAGGAGTGGTGATTCCTACTACTTGGTGGAGAGATAATTGGGTATTTTGTTTGTATTTACGTGGGGTTTACGTGTTTTTGGGGTAGGGGAGTACGTGGGGGTAAAGAGGTACGGAAGGTTTGGGAGCGGGGTGAGTTGATTTGGTGGTAACCTAACCACGCCTTGCGGGGTCGGGGTCAGGTCATGAACGTAAAGTCACCCCGGTCTCTGAGCGAGATCGTCCGGGTATAGTAGTTTGTGCGGTTCAAGTACGCGGGTTTATCCCGCGTTTAGAGCAATTGCAAAAATTCAATAATATCGTCGTTTGCGGCGTGTTTTGCCGTCGGCGGTGGGTGCTCTTTACATTTCGTTTTTTGCACAAAGTCGAAATGTCAAGGCAAATTAACCCTCATGCAAGCCGAACAAATCAGCGGTTGACTTTTCAGGGGCTTGAATTTGTAGCAGAATAACAGGTGTTATAGCGTGATATCATTTTGATATCATTTTGATATCGGTATACGTTACGCCTAAACAAATATGTTTAGTCTACATTTTCTCCACTCTCGGTGTATAAAATGCAGATTTACAATCACTTACAATTACTTACAATTTGTTTGACAAAATACAAATATCCTCGATCACTTCCGCAAATTACTAAACAAATATGTTTAAGTTATCAATACTAAACAAATATGTTTAGTATAACTATCATTATTATATTTATTACAAATTGGTTACAATATATTACAATATGGTTACAATAATTACAAATCAATTACAATACTAATTATTACAAAACAGTTACAAATAGTTACAAACTAATTACAAATATTACAATAAAGTATCAACAAAACTTTCAACACTATTCAACAAACTTTCAACAAAAATAAGTTTACCATAAAAACAAATACATAAAATATCGGTCAAATAAATCAATCTGATTTTCTTCGATCGTATAACTATACGATGCACATATACAAATCAGCTACAAATCACCTATACAATATATAGTATATATCAATACAAAAAAGCATAAAAGACACTACATCTTGTATGCTAACATATTATCATATACAATTATATTATGATTTACACAAAAAATCATTCCGCTATATACAAAAATATATACCTATATGCAATTATTTCATTACATTCATTTAACTATTAACATCTTATTCACATTCACCAATACCGCATATTATATGCAATATACACAACTTTCAACAATTAAATTTATGCACATTTACTTTAATTATCAATCACATACATATTAATAATCTATTCATAAATTGGTGATCTGCCTGAGCAGGCATTATATATAAATCATATATAATATAAATCATAACAAATATAAATCAACTATAATCAAATCTGCAAATATTACAAATCAAACATAATATGAATTATACAATATCCGATATATACATAACAAACATCAATCATTTTACAAGTAAATTACAATTAAGCTGCGCATTATCAATATTTATTAATTGATAAATATTGCGTTATGTCAAACTATTTGTAAATAACTGTAAATGATCTTGGTGCCTGAGCAGGCACTTTATATATATTTTAAACATATTATACTTTAAATATAACTATCCTGATCTCCGATACCTTCCCCCGAAAAATCATATATAACACACTTTATCAAACTGTAAGCGATTTAAGGCGGGTTTGTATGTGGGTAGTATAGTTATATAGGGTATACACTAAAAACGTCATACGGGGCTTGTTAGGCGGTTTATAGGTATTTTATAATTCACCTTTAATTATTTTATTCAAATCTGTCAAGGATATACCAAACATATATTTAAACGATGTTTGGGCGTTTATATTCATTGCTTGCGCTTGCAAAACTAATGTTTTTATTATATAATTTTGTAAATCTTTATCGGATTCAAAAACCATATAACTAATATCATCTGTTATATTATTATCTGATTTTTTCAATTCAGATTTCTTTATTGTAAACATTATTATTTACTCCAAATCTATATTATTATCTATTATATAATTAGTTGCTTTTATTATATATTGTGCTATACTCATATTATATAAAGATGCTGTATTTCGTATCATTTCCGCATCTTCGGGTTTTATCTTTATAGATATATTTTTATAATGGGATTTAGAATATTTGGCATTTGCTCGAATTTTCGCATCACTATTCTTTTTTTGTGCATTTTCCATAAACTTTAGACTCCTTTACTTTGCTAATTTATTTATCTATACAAATTGATCTTGCTGGTTACAATATATTGTGGTGTAAGACTTTGACAAACACAATATATTGTATTACAATTCGTCTATTGTACATAATATACAATTCGTCTATTGTAAGTTTGTGCAATTCGTCTATTGTATTCCTGATTGATTCGTGATATAATAAGTACAACGAAAAGAACAAAACCCGAATCAAGGCGGTTAGCCTTAACCCCTTTAAGGGGCGCAAAAAGGGTTGACGTTCTTTGAGTTACCCACTCTTTAACGGGAGGGGGTGAATACATATGAATCTGCTGATTGATCTTATCTTTGCGGTTCCGCTTGGCTTCTATCTCTGGCAAGGGTTCAAAAGTCAAGTCGATAAAGCAAGTAAGGGCAAAAAGCACGAAAAGCGGTAATATTTACCGCTGATTGACAAAACCCCAAAAGGACCCTACCGCGGGGCTGCTGTATAAGCATAAATGCGGGGCGGTGTGAGCTGAAAAGCCGTTATCCGTCGGGGGAATGTCAATTATAAGTCAAGCGGTTTTCGGTGTCTGCTTAAACGCCGGCGGTACAAGTCAATGAACCTGTAAGTCTTGACCGTATGGGGGTATCTTGAAAATTTAGATATCATGTAGTTGCGGCGGTAACTGTCGAGGTGGATGACCTTCCATGTGAAAGCTCTCTCCGCTATCAGTACGCCCAAATAAAAAAATGTTGCTCCCTTGTAACATTTGCGGTAAAACTGCTAAAACTGCATGACGAAACACTAAAGTAAATAGACGTTACAAGATCGCCTAAATTTTGCGGATAATAGGTGGTATGTGCCGACTGGATTAGAATGTATTCTATGAAGGCGGCAACAGCGTAAAGGGGTTTACGGCTGATGACCTTCCGACGATCTCGGAATAGCGGTCTTGTGAGTATTGAAACGGTGTAAAATATGAATGTCTGATTACCTACAATTCCAATTCAAATTTTTAGGCAATAATCGGAATCAAGCTCTGACATTATCCCCATCTTATCATACCACAACGGGGCTAAAAAGTCAAGGGCTGATTCTGATTTGCGCCTGAATTTGTACGAATTAACCATAATTCATGCGGTTAGTTTGTAGAGATTTAGGCACAAAATAGGTGTCTATTGGTTTTTTAACTTGAATTGGAGGGATTTTCTATGAAAAAAACAACGTCTATGATCTATACACCTTCGCATGAAGCGCGTGAGCTTTACGTGTACACTATCAATTGTGGGCGTGTAGGTGACTACATGAATGCAATAGAGGAAAATCTGCGTAAAAAGATAAGAGCAAACAAGTATGATTCCGAAAAGGCTTTAGGCGCTTTTTATAATCTTGCTTGTGAAGGTTCCAGAATGTACGGGCTTGACTTCGGTTATACTTTCGATGTAACCGCACGTTATACCGCGGCTGTAGATATGCGTAACGCTTTTGAGCTTGACGAACTGGAGGCGTGAATCATGATATTCGATCTCATAATCCGCTTGCTCTGCGGAGGTCTCTGTAACTTCGGGCGGGGTCTGAATGATCTCGCCCGTTAACTGTAACAGTCGTGCAATAGTCGCGGCTGCGCGTGTTTTCTCGTGGTTACTTTTCGCGTGAATGAAAAACCACCACCACAAGCGGCGGCATCCGCTTAAACTGTCAAATAATGAATTGGAAGGTGATTGTATGAATATTACAATTAAAGGAAATAAGCGACTGATTTCTGCTAAAACTCGGTTTATGTTCGCATTCTCTGATTCAATCTCTGAATCAAGGGAAAGTGAATCTGAAAAAATCAAGGCTATGATTGAAAAAATAGCCGATGATCACGACGGATTCAGCATTACTTTATACTTAAACGATGGGCGCAAAATGCGTTATATCGGGTTTGTATACGGCGATGAATGGCGGGTTGCTTACTTCTATAACGGCGTTCCCTATGGTCATTTCTCGGATACTGAACACTTTTTAGATGAAATTGTATCATTTGTTACAAATGGATACGATCTCTATGTAAAGGCGGTGTAACTATGAAATACTATAGCATTTTTCGTCCTGTTGGAATAGGCACGTTCCCTAAATATGCGGATAATAAAGTGATTGAAATAGTCAACTTTGATTATCGGAAATACGTCCCTGAAATAGGGCGTGAGGCGTGGGGTTATATCGTGTATGAATCGGAAATAGCGGAAACGGATGCAAGGTCTTACGATCTTGTCAAGGAATAATCATGATACTATGCGGCATAGCGGTGTAAACCTGCCTATCTTCGGATATTGGGTGCAAGTCCCTTGCATAGTCTTATCCCTTGAATCAAAGGGAAATTTTATGAATTGGAAGGGGTTGCTATTATGGCAAGAATGACAAATACTGAAATAGTAGCTTTCGCTTGGGGTCAACTTGTCGGCTCTGGCGTGATCTCTGCGGAGGAAGAAATTCACACCTTTGCAAAGTGGAAAAGTCTCGGCTATGCCGTAAAGCGTGGTGAAAAGTGCGTGGTAAAGCTGACAATATGGAAGCATACCACAAAACAAATTACGCTTGAAAACGGTGAAAATGTGGAAGATACAAGAATGTTCATGAAAACGGCTGCATTTTTCAGCACTTCGCAAGTTGAAAAGATTCAGCCCGTGAAACGTGTTGACCCGTCGGAATACATCGGAGTAAAGCGCACAATAACATTAAGGTGATCTGAAAATAGGGCTTGACTGGAATAATTCAAGCCCTGATTTGAGGTCATTTAATACGATCTCGGAATGAATTGGAGGGTGATACTATGATGTATTCGGAATTTATCGAACGTACTGGCTATGACAAAAATTACATCACTTTTGCAGATTATGCGGATTTTATCGAACCTGCATATATGCGGCTTGACGTGGATAAAGACAAATTCTGCAAGAAATTTCAGCACCTTTACAGAGAAAAAGTGTTTGGTGCTGTAGAATTAATGATTATCGGTCATACCTTAGCGGAAAAAGAATCTTATATTTGCGGTGAGTTTGATATGTCTGACGTACAAGGTGCAGAAAAGCTTATGCAACGTGGATTCTTTAAGGAAATAAAGCGGGGACATTATGACAAAAAGCTCGTTTAAACTCTTGAATAATAGGCATGATCTCGGAATCATGCCTTGAATTGAGGGGCTTAAACTCTCGGAATTTGAATTGAAAGGTGGAATCTCTATGACTACAAGAGAAAAGAGGTATGCACTTCTTAGCAATGCGCGGAATAATCTTGACATTGCTATGCGGGAACTGTCGGAAGCTATCAACACATACAAGCAGACTGCGGAAATATACAAGCAATACCGCATGAATGGTGACTATGTGTGCAAGGAATTTTGTGTAAATGGCAAATTCTACACACTGGAAAAAGCACATGACGAAATGGATGCGGCTGATTCTGCGGTAAGGTCTGCGGAAAATCAAATAACAGATTACAAATTCGGAAGTGATGCGGAAATTGAAGCGTGGTATACTATGCTTGAAATAGCGCACATAATTTGATGAAAAGCCGAAACAGGGGACTCAAAATCCTCTGTCGTGCGGAATGGTATTCAGTGCCTGACGATGACAGCTATCATTGAATGTTTATTGAATTGGGAGGAATCACAATGTATACAAGCATAAGAAATTATCCGTCAATGTACAATACAGACGGAAAACCGGATATACTTTACTCTATCCGTATGCGTGAAAAGTACGGAATCAACACGGTATTCAACTATGAGGATATAGAAAACGCTGGTTTTGAAGTCCTCGACTGCGTGGAAGGCTGTCTGTGTGATAGTGTGATCTGTGAAGATGATAACGGAAACGTGGTTATCTTTGCGGAAACTGCACTGAATGAATGGTGTAGTGCTCTTATCCCTATCAGAAAAAGCAGTAATGCGGAAACGTGGGATTATTGGTACAATGAGTTTGTACCTGAATCGTAATAACGATCTCTACTATTTACCTTCAATTCAATTCGATATCAAGCCGCTCGGAATCCGGGCGGTAAGATATCGGAATATGAACGAATTGTAAAAGTTTACAGTGTACCTAATTTTCGCTTGACATAAGCGGAAATTGGTAGTATACTATATACAACATTATACGGTGTACCTAAACGGAAGGAGTGTGTAAACATGAAAGTCAATCTGCGGAAAACTGGCGTTAAGGTACTGCTGAAAAAGCGGTATGTCAACTTAGTAAAAAACGGCAGACAGTACATATATAGATGATTTGCCGGAAAAGTCCTATACTATGTGTAGGGCAAAAGAAAAGAGACAACAAAACTATTCGCAAACGGACAGAAAAGCCGATAGAACGCGCTCTGATGCGGTTTGCGGCTATGATTGAAATGGAGGTTTTATGTATGGGTAAAAGGAATGAAATATACGACGATTACGCTTTTTTATCGTCGGAATATGAAAAGGAAACTCGGCAATATCTCTTTGATGAATACGGAGAGTTTGAAGATTGGGAATCTCCGGAAGATATTTCAGATACTCGTGTTTTTGATGAAATAGACGTGCAAAGAGGATTTATCTTTGAAGATGAAATGGAAATGATTAAATCTTTCTTTGAGGATAAGCAGCTTTTGGTCTGCGGTTCATGCGGCTTATGGTATGGACGTGTTGACGGAGGAAAAGTTATAACTGTTGATAAACTTTCGGATTTATGGAATGACTGCGGTATGTGTTATATACACCTGTATGACGAAAACGGTCATTTCTTTGTGGAAGTCGCTCACCATGACGGAACTAACTGCTTTGAAGTCAAGATATTGACGGAAAAAGGATATGAAATTTATTCTGATTGGGAGTATGATTATCGGTATAGTGAACTTTCGGAGAGAGAAATACATGAAAAGCTCTGGAATGATAGTCACTATACACATATTCCTCATTATGCAAGGGAAGTATTCGGAGTAAAAACAAGGTAAAGGAGTGTTGAAAATGCCTAAAGCTATTCTTTATCCTTACGGAAGCGCAACGGATAGAAAAATACTTGACAAGATAGAAGCAGATAGAGAAGCGGCAAAAACTGGTGACTTTCTTCCTGAGTATTGGTTAAGTGGTTGTACAATTTGTACTCGGAATACACATGGAGTTTATCATGTGTACGTACCTGAAAAATCACCTTTTGACGGAAAAATTTTAAGAGATTACAGGATAAACAAATACGGTCATATGGTAGATACAAACTTGTTTTACAAAATTTCTACAAAACAGGATTTAATTATGTGGTGTGAGGAACGTGGAATCACGTTTGAATGATCTAATAAGGCTCTGCGGCTTGCCTTTAAAAGTCGCACCTTATCACTCTAAACAGTGCATGAACTGTGCGGAGTGAACCATATTTACATAAGAAACGGAAATGGTTTTTTGACTTGAAAAGGAGTGTTGAGCAATGGAGAATATAAAGAATACCTGTGCTATTGACAAGATAATTGCGGAATTATCGTTACAAGATTATCATGCACGAATTGAGCGTTTGACAAGTAATCAGAAAAAAGCTATAAGAAACGGTAAGAAAAACTTATCTGACTTCGGCGGTTATTCACTCGGACAGAAAACAATGGAAGCCATCAATGTAAAACGTGATTATCTTAACGGAAATATCACAGAAAACGAGTATAAAGCATGGTGCCTTCGTTATAATTTAGCTTACGCCTAACCTTCCAATTCAAAACGGCTTGCGGATTGCCGAAAAATCCGCATATATCGGCACAATATCCGCATGAGGATAAAGTGCTGACCATTTAACAAACATACGGAAACGGAATTTGAAAAGGAGCGTTGAACTATGCGAAAAGTCACTTTTGAAATTGACGATAAGGCATTTTTCAAAAAGTCGTTCATGAAAGAGAATGGATTGACTGAGGAAAAAGTCAATGAAATTCTTGCGGATATGGATAGTTTTATCTGTACTTATTCGCTTATTGGTGGACGTATGCCGGATAGATACGAACTTACAGACAGAAACGGACAGAAGATGAACATTAACGATCTGAACGGATATCAAAAAGGTGTTGTACTCAATGACTGTTATGCTTACTATGTAGGCGGCAAATATCACGGAGATGCAAAAGAACCTTGTGGAGTTATCCGCATAACTGAAACGGAGGTATAACTATGAATGAACTGAAAAACTTGCTTGCTCTTAGCAGGAACGCATTACAGGTGTGCTATTATCAGCTTAACATGGATTTTGAAAAGCCCTTTACAGTTATAGAGGGCAATGGTAAATTTACCGCAAACTCTATCGGTAAAAGGATTTTTGAAGTCACTGGAATGACACGGAAAAATTGCAAGGCTGCACTTTATCTGCGGAATGATAATAAGTACAGAAGCGATTACACAAAACTGTATTTTGTGAAATACGATTGTGATTTTGAGTCTGTTGATACGCTTAGTAAAGTTATTTTTAAACATAAGTACATAGATGATTTTTGGAGAAAATCAGACTTTGAAGCTGAACGCAAGAAAGACACGGCTCATTGGTGGATAGTTGTACAGAATAAACAGTATCTTCGTGAAAAGAAAGAGTTCCAGCCTATTGACTTCGGAGAAAGATACAATAGAGTTTATTCAGAACATTACGCTATACTAGGCAATGAACGGAAACGTATCAAGTACAGTCCGTGCTTTTATCCTTCGCGCAGACCAACGGAGAAAGATATTCTTGATAAATCAGGATATATCCGTTGGGAAAATGTTATTACATATCAGAGGAAAGCAAAAGCCTTGAAAGCAGAAAGAGAAAAGGCTGCGGCAAGTCTCTTTGATTGTTCGGAAGCAACTGAACGAATCGGAAAAGCTCTACTTGACATTCGTGATGCCTTGTCTAAAGCCCTAAAGAATAATGTTAGGGCAGGAAAAATAAGAAACGTTTTGCACGATCTGGAATGGGTCGAATCCGACTATAACAACCATTGTTCAAAAATTGCAAAAGTCACCTATTCTTCGATTGAGGATATCAACACTAATATTGATAACATGATGGCAAGAATCAACAGAATGAACACAGATATTGCGGAATTTGATAAATGACATACAATATATAGTGTTTACAGAACAGAAACGGCACAAAATATGGTGTTGGAATCCGAATAAAAGGTAAGTTTTAGCGGCTGTCCTATCGGCTTGACGGGGAGAAATGGAGTATATCATGAATAAGAACAAATTAGAAATAATACTTGAAAAGCACAATAAATGGTGGAATAATGAGGAAGGAGGAGAAAGAGCTGACTTGTGCGGAGCTGACTTGCGCGAAGCTGACTTGCGCGGAGCTAACTTGCGCGAAGCTGACTTGCGCGGAGCTAACTTGTGCGGAGCTAACTTGTGCGGAGCTAACTTGCGCGGAGCTAACTTGCGCGGAGCTAACTTGTGCGGAGCTAACTTGCGCGGAGCTAACTTGTGCGGAGCTAACTTGCGCGGAGCTAACTTGCGCGGAGCTGACTTGCGCGAAGCTGACTTGCGCGGAGCTAATCTATCTATGGCAGAAAATTTATTGTCTGCTATTGCTTACATTAAGGACAACTTTGAAACGACCAATGAAGGAATTGTTGTTTATAAAACTTTCGGTGGGTCTTATAATCCTCCTGAAAAATGGGTTATACAGTCTGGCTCGATATTATCGGAGAACTGCAATATGAATCGCACTGATTTATGCGGCTGTGGAATCAATGTTGCACCTATTGAATGGGTAAAAAATAATTATTGTGGTGATATATGGAAATGCCTTATCCGTTGGGAGTGGCTTTGTGGAGTTTGTGTACCTTATAATACAGATGGAAAAATAAGGGCTGAAATGGTGGAGCTCATTGAAATAGTTGATAGAGATTAATAATAAAGGCTTTCCGGATTGAACCTTAATCAATCCGCTACAAACAAAGCGGAGTAAATCTCCGCTTACATACACGATCTATCCGCATGAGGATTGAAAGTGTACCATATTCAGAAGTAAACGGAAATGTAACACAATAGGAGGAATAACTATGACAGTAATTCAGCGTATCAAACAGGCGGTCAATAATCTTGACTGTGAAACGGATAACATTGACAAAATAATAGCTCTTGCCTATATGATTGGCAAGGAAAAAGCAACTCGTGAAGTATCTAACGCATACAATAAATTACTTGCTGAACAGCGGGAACGTGCGGAGAAATGCCGTTATCACAATATGGCTACGGAAATAGTTGGTGACAAGGAATACATATACTTCGGAGATTATGACGGGGCTATGTGTTATACTTTCGGAAGTGATGAAACGGAGGTGTGACCCACAATGACAATAGCAGAATTTAAAAACCACAACAAAGAAAACAATATGCCTTACGAATGGATAGGTCAAGGCTATGGCTACAAAGTAACCGATACCGCATGGGACGATCTGAACGATGACGATATTATTTATATCCCCGAGTATGGCTACGACAAGAAAGATGACGGAACTGTTTTTGTAAGCAGAAATGATGCGTATAGCAAGAGTGATTTCATTCAGCTAATAAGGGAACTGGGCGATAGATACCTTGATATTGGTAGACAGGTGGAAGTCAAGCGAATGGCTGCGAAACTCTTTGAAGCTGTTGACTGGCAATATCCGGAGAGTTTATTGAATGAGGGATTTTTTGAGGAATAAAAGGAGTGAGTGAGAATGAATAATTTATTAGTTATACCAAAATGTGAAAATCATGGTGTGCAGCTTGAATATGTCATACCTCGGACTTATGAACAGCGTTTTGTAGGTGCTATGTATTGCTGTCCTTACTGTAATAGATCGCGGCTTTATCCTTCAAAGGAAGCGCAAAAACAATTGGAGGATATGATAAACAAAAACAAATAAAACAGTTGTTTTGTGAAAGGAGTATTGGTTTATGAAAGATATTATCAGACGTTTGCTTATCAAAGCAAGCGAAGAAAAGGACTTAGAACTTGCGGAAATAGCAAGTGATTTGATGGGAGAGCTTGCCAGCACATACAATGCTCCCTCAAATTGGCGTGATATTCTTGACGAACTGCATGAGGAATTTATAGATAATGAATGGCTCATGAACTCGGTGTATGAGTTTGCAATGTATTGAAAGAAGTGTTGATCTATGAAAAGAGTAACATTATGTAGCGCACCTACAAAGGAGGAACTTGAAAAGGTTATCAATGAATACTTTTGTAGCACCAATTATTTCATAGCTGCGGATAATCAAACTGTTATCAATGTAAAAACAGGTCTGACTTGGGGTAAGAATAACGGATTTGAGGTAAGACAGACAAAGCGCAGATGGGCTTTTGTTAGGTATGTGGATAGTGTTTGAAAGGAGTGCTGACTATGAGTTACACAAGGCAAATCGGAGAAATGGTTATAACTGTAGTATGCGCTGCAAATCCTGAACAGACATATAACGATCACTATGAGGATATCAAGCGTATGATTGAAGCTGACGGATATATCCCTGTTACCTCTATGGATAATCTGATTAAGAACATTGTTCTTATGTTTGATTGTGATGACAACTATGGGGAGTATGACAAAGAAACAGGGTGCGGTGGTTACGGAGAAGCGTTCACTATGACAGAGTGCAGAAACTATGTGCTTGATAGTGGTGGATATGCGGAGTTTGACTATTATTGTTGAAAGGTGGAATAAGATATGAAAAACTTTTATTGCGCTATCAGTCAGCAGATCGGAGACTATCGCAATGCTTATGTTGGACAGTTTTCAAGTAGCGATAATCTCTTGAAATTCTGTGAACGCAGACAGCGGGAAGGCGCACAGGTTGTCATGGTGTGCGAATCCAAAAAGCAAGCAGAACGCATTGTTGAGGAATGGAATGAAACCTATAAATCCGATGGAACTCATTTACTTACTTCTTAACTTACATAAGCCCACTGCGGGGCTTTGTACCGCAGACAACACGGAATGAAGCGCATGAACTTCGGACTGTGAACCATTTACATTTAACTGTTTACTTATGAAAGGACGTTGATTACTTATGAAAACAACAATGACTATTACTGCGGAGAACTTTAAGAGGGCTGTCAAGGCGGCTGTAAGCTGCTGCGTATATGCGACTGTCCCTGCCCTTGGTGATGTGTACATGGATATTGGCAAGAATGGGGTGTTTATAGCTTGCGACCTTGAACAGTATGTACGCTGTTCGTTTAATCCAGTGAAATACTCAGATGATACAATCGGAGTAAGTGTAGACTTTTCTATGTTGAAAAAGATTGCAGACATAAAAGGAGAAAACATCACGTTTACCTATGACGAAAGCGCAGAGCATGAACTTAAAATCTCCAATGGTAAGAAGTGTATAACTCTTGCTTGTACGCTCGTGGATAATTCGGCGGGAAGTAACGACTTTAACAGAGAAACTTATTCTATTCCTTTTGAAATGGATAGAAAAGAAATTATGCAACTTGACAGCGAGGAACTTCTTATTACTATTAAAAACACATCTGTGTTCACTTGTAAGACAGATATTAAGCCTATTCTGAAAGGCTATCATTTCAATGGACACGATAACGTCATTGAAACTATTGACGGGTATCATTGTGTACGCAAAGACTGGAAAACAGGTGTGCTTAACAGTGACTACTTCGAGACTGTTGGCGAAAAACTCATAAATATTAAGAACATTTTTAATAAGAATGACGGAATGATCACTATATATGGTGCTGAAAGTATGGAGAGTAAGCTGGACTTTGGTAAATACAAGTATACCTTGTTCAGTCTTACGGAAGGTGATATGAAAATAGAGTATGCCGTAAGAAATTTGCAAGGTGAGTTTTGTAACGTCAAGAACTCATATCCTACTACATTCCAAACATACGGAACTGCTAAAGCTGGCTCTTTGATAGAGCTTTGCAAGGAGTATTCTAAGTTTATCAGTGAAAAAGCTCCTAATCCTATCATTTTTCATCAGGTCGATGATGTTGTGTATGCAAGTTTAAGGACAGTATCTATTAAATTCTGTGAACCTACAGAAATAAAAATAGATGGTGCTCCGCTTTCGGCAGGATATAAGAACGCATTTCTTATGGAAGGATTGAGCGTTTTTGACAAGAATGAAACGATTAACATGAAAACAAATGGAAATTTATACCCCTTGCTTATTGAGAATAACGAATATCATGTACTTGTTCTTCCAATCAGATTAGACAATGACATTATATCTGATGTTGAAAAAGATATTGCATTACTTAATAGCAAGGAGGCGGTCTGAATGTTAGGAATAGCTATTGTAGTTATATACTATATCGGCTGTCTGATTGCAGACACCTTCCGAAAGTACAAGTAAATAGATAGGGGGAACCGAGCGGCAGCGGAATGGTCTGCCGCATGAATGAGGGAGGAATGATTTATGAATACTGTTATACATTTCGCAGGAAGTTGTGTTGTGCATGACGATACAAAAGCATTACAGGAAACGGAATACGCTCTGTATCACACGGGGCTTTTTGAAAATAATAACGTAAGTATTATTGAGGTTACGTGTGGAGAACTTGCACAGAATCGGATTGTAACTCAGACTCGCCGTGAAGCTGACCTATTGGGAAATGGAATCCTTGCCCTTATCAAACAGACAGATGAAGCTATATGTGCTTTAAATGGAAACTGTGCAAAGGCAGCAATTGAGATAGCAGATTATCGGAGAGAGTTAATTGAGTTGCTTGATAAGATTAGGAGTTTGGAAAAGGAAAGTGACGAATAATCCCTTGACAATCAAGGGATAATATGTTAAAATTAACATCAAAGGAGTGTTGTTTTATGCGCAAATGGAAATACAAGTTGTTCACAGGCAAGGCTTTGAGAGAAGCTATAAGAGAGGATAGTAATGAAGCTACTTTAGAAGCGTTAAGGACTTGCTATAGGGAAATTCATAGGGCAATGCCTGATTGGTATGACGAAGATGATCTGGAAAACGACTGTGCAGAGATTGATAATCAGTTAGATAACTGTAACAATTATGTTGATTATGATATGACTGAGGACGATGTTCAGAATGAAATTAACTATTTACTCAGAGACTTTTATGACTTCTGTGATTGTAATGGTATTTGGGTAGGACTGTAAAGGAGTGAATAGAAATGAAAGTTAAAATAGGAACTATTCTTTTTGACGAATGTAGCGGAAATTATTTCAGAGTTGACAGCGAATATAAAGAGTTGCAGCATGGTTATTGGTGTACTCAGGTAGAGCTTGACGATGATGGAGAAATTATTTCCGAAGAATCAAGCGGGTGGAGAACAAAGAAAGAAGTCGAAAGCTGTATTGATAATTCTTAAAAGGGTGGTTTTATGAAAACTTATGTAAAGATAGAAAACGTAGACGAGCGTTTTGATACTATGCAGGACGCTACTCAGTATGCAGAGGACAATTTCGATGACGAGATTGAATCCTTTGAAATGGACGTATACTCGGAAAGCGGAAAGCATATTGATAATCAGACTGTCGAGCGGAATCCATATAGTAATCAGTTTGTTTACGCTGCTTGGGGTTTTGGCGTGAGTAAATGGAATGATGACGAATATGATTGGTATGGAGATGTGTTTGATACTCTGGATCAGCTTCTTGAAAACGAGGATTATCTTTCTGCAAAAGCAAAAGGTTATGGACTGCGCGTGGAGAAGTATACTCAGACTGTTGACGAGAATATTGGAGATGTGGTAGACATCTATTCGGAGGACGATTAACTATGGCTATATCTCAAATAGAAATTATCTGTGAACATTGCGGAAGAACATTCAAGCACAGGCACAAATGTTATAACCGTGATGCTGCGGAATCATACACGGAATGGGCGAAAGAGAATGTAACCATTTGCCCTGATTGTTACCGAGAAATTCAGAGAGAAATAGAACGCAAACGTATTGAAGAGCTTACAAAAGATATGCCAGTTACCGCAGAGCTTCAAGGCAGTGAAAAACAGGTAAGATGGGCGAACGATATTCGCAAGAAAGCTCTTAGTTTTGTTGCCGATAGAAAACCTAAACAGGCATTTTGGAATGCTGTAAATTCAAAAACTGATGCTGTGTGGTGGATAGATCATTGTGATAAGTTAGATAACATTTATGACTTTGCAAGATTATTGGAGGAAAAATAAATGGATATTTTAGAACGAATTAAAGAGCGTGGATATGAAGTAATGAAAGCTGACTATGATGATGTAGACGATCCTTATGCGTTTAATTATGCGAGAGTTGTCATCAAAACCCCTGCCGGAAATATAAAGCCTATTGTTGGAACGCTCGATAGACTTTTATACATAAAAGATAAAACATTACAGACTTCTCAGAGAGAACTTATTGAAGCTATTTATCACCCCGATAAAAATGGTTGGTGTCTTTTGGAGAATGGATTTGACCTTAAAAGCAAATCTGTTTTTGAAAAAGCAGAAGAGCAGCTTGGATTGAAAAGTTATAAAACTGAGGAAGAGGGAGCTTCAATCGAAAATGAAAGCACTGTAAAATTCCTCACTCACTTTGTCAATGGTGAAGCATATCTAACTGTCATTGATGGAGAATATGTAGTACAGCTATTTCATCAGGCAGACATTGATTGTTTTATCACAGACACGTTTGTGTTCGATCATGAGCCTACTTTGGAAGAATTTCATGCAGCTTACGATCTTATGCAATTTAAGGTTTGCCTTATGTGTAAGAGAATTAAAGAAATTGATGGTGAAATGTATTGGTTTGAACAATTAAGAAGATATAAAGACCTACTCGGAAACGCATATTCTATGCTTGTCGAGATAACTAAAAATTAAATTGATATATATAACTTTTGACCTTCCACTCAGCGGAAATAAATCTGTTGAGTGGAATTTGTTCACCCACATTTCAAATGTGAATATTGTGTAAAATTTTGCGCTGTACCCAAAACGCTATTGACAACAAGAGCGAAAGGATATATAATAGATAATAGAAATATACAATGTACCTAATCAGAGAGGTGAAAGCAAAAATGACTTATGAAGTAGTTATACAGGAAACCTTACAGCGTTCAATCTGTGTTGAAGCGGAGACAGAACAAGAAGCTGTAGAGAAGGTGGACGAAATGGTATCAAGCGGAGAATTGGTACTTAACGCTGATGACTTTACAGACAGAAAGTATAAGGTCGCTCCCATGTATGCGGCGAGTGTAGTTTGCCCGAACAGAAAAGATGAATGGGTAAGACGTATTCTCGCTATCGGAACAGGGGAGGATATGACATTGCAATTAAACCGAAATACTTTTATGTGGGTGGAGCGATTTATAGAAAATGAAACTGACATACTCTTAGTCGAGATCGACAAGGGGTCTATTGAGAACTGTGACGGAGAAGATATAACAGTCTTTAATAAAGTTAAGGAAACGTATAAGCTCGATTTGATGGACATAAGAACGTGTGTAGACACGTTACTTGATTTGTTTGATTATTATGTCAAACCCACCACAAGTCCCGCCGATGTGGTCAGGGGAGTTTTTGGAATGGTAGTTGCAATTGGGTTGTTGTCAACATTTTCGGTGCTGATGTCACTATTATGAAAGAAAGGAGTGAACAAACCATGCAGAATGACATTGATGCTGTTATCAGACAGGTTTTGGTGCAAGCAGTCAATGGCAAGGTATCAGATTTCTATGCTTTGGTAACTGCGGAGTACGAGCCTGATATGTACACTCGTGAAGATGACTATTTTGTGGCGAGAAAAAGAATACAGCATAAGGCAGAAACCGTAAGGTTTGTTCACCTCTATGCGGAGTAAACAAACGCAAAGTGCGTTTGACATATACTATTATCTAAAGGAGAAATGTCCTATGAACACATTAACAACAGCAAATGTAAGCGGAATGTCACTTCCCATTATGGAAGTAAACGGAACAAGAGTGTTGACTACAGCACAGTTAGCGGAGTGCTATGGAACAACGGAGCGCAGGATATCTGAAAACTTTAATGCCAACAAAGATCGGTATGAAAAAAACAAACATTATGTTGCTCTCGAAGGCGAAGAGAAACGGAATTTTCTCAACCATACGAAAATTCCGTATGGTTCAAAAGCCGCAAAATTTTATCTCTGGACAGAACGCGGAGCTTTACTTCATGCAAAGTCTCTTGGAACTAATAAGGCATGGGAAGTATACGATATATTGGTGGACAATTATTTTACCTCTGCTAAGATAGTTACCATCACGCCTACCGATGCTGCTCGAATACTTGCAGAGAATAATCTAAACAACAGAAAAATCAATCAAGCGAACGTTCGGAAGTACGCCGACGATATGCTACTTGGTAAGTTTGAACTTAACGGAGATACTATTCGCTTCTACGCCGATGGAACCTTGGCAGATGGACAGCATAGACTTATGGCTTGTGTGCTTTCAGGAGTTCCTTTTAAAACCTATGTAGTTAAGGGTTTGGAGAAAAAGGTTCTTCCCACTATTGACTGCGGCAAGCCCCGGAATATGGTTGAAACTCTGAACATGATAGGTTGTGGAGTAAATAAGATGATAGTTCCTGCGATGAACCTTTACTTTAATAATAGAGCGAGTCTTACTGCTAATCAGGTACAAGTCCTTTGGGATAAGTATTCGGATAAACTTGAAAAACTATGTACTATATTAAAGGGAAGTCACCACGATCACATTCTCTCACAGAAAGACGTAAGGGCATACTTTATGCACTTACTGTTAGCGGAGAACTGGACAGAAGATGATGTTCAAACCTTTGTCAACGGATTAAAGACCAAACCTAATTGCGCAACCAATTTCGATTATACTTGTTATAATTTCAGACGTTGGTACGACCGCAGGATTCATAGAAAGATTACCGATGGCAAGAAGTGTAAGAACAATCCCAAGTCTTTGATGACTATTGAAGGATTATGTACTGTTGCGGATTCGTATATACAAGACAAGCAGTATAACAAGTTTGCTGGAACTAAGTTGACACGCGCCAATGGAGTTCTTGAAAGAGGACAAGCGTTAGCTCAGATACAGTTTCAGTTAATGGAATCCTCTAACTTAACATTGACCTCTACTTAATTGTTCATAGGAAGGGCTTTCGCGGCTGTGCCTAACAACCGCGATTTATAATCGCTTAGAGTGCGTCAATAACTCACTGCTTATAGAAGCAGGAGCTTGTAAATGCTCAAATTGACTACCCTAAGTTCTTCAAGAACTACGTTATGCAAGAATTGTATAAGTTCTTTTATACTAAATAGTTACCCGTGAGCGTTATGCCTAACTTGCGGCTCTAAGGCAAATGGTTAAATAGTTCTGTGGAGTAGGAACAGTGCTGTTCGCAGTAAAACCTTGCAATAACATTGGGGAAGGCATTTAACAGCTTTGTATGTGCTGTCTTACAGAGTAGAACATACAATTTGACTGAAAGGAGTGTTTTTTGGTGGTATATGTGATAAACAAAAACGGACAGCCGCTTATGCCAACCGAGAGACACGGTAAAGTGAGACGATTGCTTAAAATAGGAAAGGCTAAAGTAATCAAACGCTGTCCGTTTACTATTCAGCTTCTTTATGCTACGACTGATTTTGTACAAGAAGTCACTTTGGGAGTAGATAGTGGGAGTAAGCATATTGGAGTATCAGCGACAACAAAAGACAAAGTTTTGTATGAAGCTGATATAGAGCTTAGAAACGATATTGTCAAGCTGTTATCTGCAAGAAGAGAGGCAAGACGTACAAGGCGCAATAGAAAAACTCGTTACAGACAGGCTCGGTTTAACAACCGCAGTAAGCCCGATGGTTGGCTTGCCCCGTCAGTGCAACACAAGGTCGATGCTCATTTGACTGTCGTTCGTAAAGTGTATGAGATTCTTCCAATTGCAAAAATCATAGTCGAGGTTGCTTCTTTTGATATTCAGAAAATCAAAAATCCATATATTAAGGGAGAAGAATATCAGCAAGGTGAACAGCTTGATTTCTGGAACGTAAGAGAGTATGTGCTTTTCAGAGATAGTCATGTGTGTCAGTGTTGCAAGGGCAAATCAAAAGATAATATTCTCAATGTACATCACATAGAATCACGGCAGACAGGCGGGGATGCTCCCAATAACCTTATCACTCTCTGCGAGACCTGCCATTTAGGGTATCATAAAGGGACTGTGAAACTTCCAAAGACCATAAAGCGGGGGATGTCTTTTAGAGATGCAGCTTTCATGGGAATAATGCGATGGGCGTTTTACAATAAACTTAAATATATATATCCGAACGTTAATCTGACTTACGGATATATCACCAAAAACGCCCGTATTAAAAACACTCTTTCCAAAAGCCACTTTACAGATGCAAGGTGCATAAGCGGAAATCCGAAAGCTGTATCCGATGATGTAGTTTTCTATCAGAAAAAAGCCAGATGTCATAACAGACAGATACATAAATACAACATACTCAAGGGCGGGTTGAAAAAGAAAAACCAAGCACCGTATGAAATGTTCGGTTTTAGGTTGTTTGACAGGGTAAAGTATCTTGGAAAAGAGTACTTTATCTTTGGTAGGAGAGCATCAGGATATTTTGATATAAGAGACTTACAAGGAAATAAGGTTAACAAAGGGAGTATTTCCTATAAAAAGTTGACCTTTATCGAACGGGCTAAAACTTATTTAACTGAAAGGAGGAAGGAGCATTCCTCCCCGACTTTTGAAGTTGGGGTATCCTGCTCCTATTTTAGATGAACTTAAAGTGATTACCATATAGTAAACGTGCGTATTATAGCGGTTCAGCGGAGTTATAAATCCGCGCATTGTCTTGAAAGGAGTATAAATATGGATAACACAGCAAGAAAGCTAACTATCAGCGGAAACAACATTGATATTTCCGTAGTCAAGTCCAAGAAAAAGGACAGAATACAATCTAAGATTGTAACCGAGGACGAGTTCGCGGAGATTTATCGCTCTGCTGATGCGATAACTTCTGCAAAGGACATAGAAAATATGTGTCTTACGCTCTATAAAAGGGGTTATGTAGATAGCATGGTTCTCTTTATCGTTGGAACCAATATTGGCTATCGTCCTGTCGATTTACAAGCGTGGAGATGGGAGCAGATTACCGATGAAAACGGAAACATTCTTCGGAGATTTGCTATGAACGAACACAAGACAAGCAAGATGACAGTAGTTAATTTCAATGAGACTGTTGTTAAACTTCTTACATGGTATAGGGATTATAAAATGTCTCAACCCAAGTTTATGTGGGAGAATTATGTTTTTTCTGTAAGCATAAAAAATGCGGCAAGAAGTTATGTGTGGTATGATAAAGAAAACGATATTATCTATCACCAAGATAGGAAACATAAACAGTTGGGGCTTGTATATTATCATGAGGGCAAAAATATTATTACTTGTCCTGCGTGTGAAGTTATCGGAAACGAGAAGTATCTTAAATTGCAAAAGCCCATTACGACTGAAACTGCCAGTAACAATTTTATTGAAGCTGCGGAGAAATGCGGAATTGAGGGACATTTTTCGTCATATACAATGCGGCAAACGTTCAGCTTTTGGTTTAGAAAAACCTTAAAAGAGGACGAAACTCTTGCAAATGTAGCTGATGAATACTTCTCGACCATGCTGCTGAGTGGATATTTTCAGCATAGCAGTTTAAAGGTCACGCAAAAACACTATATGCGAGATCAAGTTGCGTTATTCAGACAGATTGTAAACAAGATGAACCTTGCTAAAGATTTTGTGGATTGTCTGGTCGAAAAGGATAATGCAGTACAGATGTGTTTATAATAAGGTAGTTACCGAGGAAACTCGGAAAAATATATTAACTAAATTTTAGGAGGAATTTTTTATGAAAACTTTAAAGGTTACTTGGAAAGGCACAAAGACTCTGATTATGCACTCTTGCCAGTGCGTTAATCCCCTTAATCCGATTCAAAAGGAATTGAAAAAGTACACTTCAAAAAGAACCAAAACTGATGAAGATTTACAGAGAATTTCTGATCTTGAATGGGAAGCTGGGGCTTATTGGAAAGAAGGTATGGGACTTTATATCCCCGGAGAAAATGTGATAGCAACCATTATTAATGGTGCAAAACTCTTCAAGAAGGGTACTGATGTTCAAAAGTATGTTTCTGTTCCTAATGTGCATATTCCGTTTAATTACGGAGAAAATCTCACTAAGGAAGAACTGATTGCTGATAAAGATTATCGTGATGTAAGACCTATGGTCGTTGGTAAGGCAAAGGTTATAAGAACAAGACCAAGATTCGATCAGTGGAATATTACTTTTAACCTTGAATATGAAGAGGATAAGATTGACCGTGATGTTGTCATTCTTGCATTAGAAAATGCAGGAAAGTATGTGGGGCTTTGCGATAGTCGCAACTATGGCTATGGGCGATTTGTCGTAAAAGCAGAAGAGTTGGATTGAGATAGGGATTATATGTTTGGTTCTGTTCTGTTGTGTTTCGTTAGGTTCCGTTCAGTTCAGTTGCGCTAAGTTATGTATTGTAGGTTGTGTTTTGTTTCGTTAAGTCGAGTTTCGTTGTGTTGTGTTGCGTTAGGTTGGGTATTATAAGTTAAGCTCCGTTGCGTTGAGTTTAGTTGTGTTAAGTTCAGTTTGGTTGGGATAGGTATTATAAGTTAAGTTAAGATGTATTATGTTGTGTTTAGTCAGGTTGCGTTAAGCTAAGTTAAGTATTATAAGTTAGGTTCTGTTTCGTTGTATTGAGTTATGTTGGGGTTCGTTTGGTTCGGTTATGTTTGGTTGAGCTAAGTATTATAAGTTGCGCTATATTAAGTTATGTTGAGTTAGGTCAAGTTGCGTTGCGTTATGTTAAGTTGCGTTGGGTTAAGTCAAGCATTATAGGCTTTGAAAAAAAATACCAAGAAAGGAAAATTATTATGAATGAGTTAATCAACAATAAGACAATCGCGGAGGTTCTTGCGGAAGAAATTGATAAACTTCCCTATGAAACTGTAATCGAGCATGGACAAATAGAGTCCATCATCGGAGTTCCGAGAGGTCTGAACAAGTATGGTTCTACTATTGCAAAAGCAAAGAAGTTACTTATAGAGAAGCGGAAACATATTGAGAGTATACGGGGTGTTGGTTATCGGATAGTCGCGCCTGATAACGTGATAGATCGTTCACTTCATCACATTAAAAGAGGTTGTAATGAAATCAAAAAAGGGCAGGAAATCTTAGATCATGCACCTGTTAATGATATGAGTGTAGAGGGTCGTGAAGCCTATCGTAGAGTATATGACAGAGCTGTTATCCTTGATGCTGCTATGAAAGGCGCTGCCGTGGAGCTTAAAGAGCTTGCGGGTAAACGTCCTCATCCGTTTTTGTTTTGTAAGAAATGAGGAATTGTTATGATAGTCTATACTGTATTTAAAACTCGATGGAATCCCGATAGTAACTATGACGAAACTTTTCTTATAGACATATATTCCAACGAACAAACAGCTATGCAAGAGTGTATTAGTTATAATAGTAGTCATGATAACAGTGAAAGTTTTTTTGTTTTATGAAGATTATACTGTCAAGGAGGACTAAAAAAATGAACGAAGAAAGATATAAGAAGTGGTTTGCAGAAGCCAAAGAACAGACTATTGAAACTCTCCCTGAGTTTATGAAAAGAATCTTGGACGAGCCACAAAGTTATGATTCTATTGTTGAAGCAATTACTGCTTGTGCGCTCGGAGCTGCTTGGGCGGCAGACCATCATGAGAATGGTGGAATCACAGGCTTTCAGGGCAGTTGGGTGATGTGGCAATTCATTAAGCACTGGATGTGCAAGGGAGATAGTTGTGGATTAAAGCTTGTTGATTATGATGATATGCTTTATCCTCAGTATGACTATAAGTTCTGCGATAAAACAATTGATAGGAGTACGTGGAAAGCCTTACAGAAGAAAGCGGCAGAGTATTTAGCCGAGGGTCGCGGAGTTGCGGAAGTAAAAGCGCACTGGCGGTCGATTGTTAATGGCGTTGTTCCTTTTGGTTATACAGTAAAGGAGGACTAATCATGAACAAAATAGAAAAGCTGAATGAACGTATTGCACAGCTCACAGACCTTGTGAAGTCCGGCGAAGAAACAATCTCCGCGACTAAGGAAATGTTAAAGTTAGCGGAGCAAGAAAGGGACAGGCTTGCGGATCAGCGGACGGAAATAGAGCCGAAGTTTGAGAGAATGCATCAAACTAAATCGTATTGGAGATTAGCATTTGACAATGCGTTTGGTTGTGGAGCTTGGGTTCTTAAACAGGTAGAACGCGGATGGTACGATTTCAACAACATGACTGATTTTAAGGGCAATAACTATTTTCACACCGAAAAACGAGCGCAGGAAGTCGCTGACAAGATTAACTTCTTATTGAAGTTAGAAAGATTACATGACATATATTGCCCCGATTATGTGCCTGATTGGAATGATTTTTTTGCTTGCAAATGGTATGTTTGGATGAATACCGATGATAGGTTATATTGTTGCACAAGAACAGCAAGTGCTAAAGACCCTTGTGGAGTATATTTCCATTCGGAAGAAATTGCACAGAAAGTCTGTGACATATTGAACGCCGAATTGGAGGAAAAGAAATGAAACGTTGGAAATATTCTTTAGTAACAGGAAAAGGCTCTTCGAGAGTCTATTCAGAACAATGGTAATAAGGAAACCTTAAAGGCTCTTAGAAAGTGCTATGAAGAAATTCATAGAGCCACGCCCGATTTGTATGATGAAGATAATCTTGAAAATGATGTGGAGGAAATAGAGAATCAGCTTGACAACTGTGAGAACTATGAAGATTATGAAATGAGCGAAGATGATATACTGGTTGAAATCAACTATATGCTCAGGAACTTCTATGACTTTTGTGATGCTAACAATATATGGGTGGGGCTGTAATTAATTGACACCATATATAGTGTATGATGTACTAATGCAACACAATATATTGTATATAAAATACGGATAAAACGAGATTTTTATTGTAAGGAGTGAGCACGTTGAAAGCGGAAGAATTAATTGATTGTTTAGAAGATATCAGCAGAATGGTATATAGACAGTGGTGTGATGAAACATATTGTCAGGTTATGGATAAAACAATAAAAGCAGTAAGGAAAACCATTCCTCAGAAAGTAAAATATGACCTATTCGGTGCAGAATGTCCTAATTGTGGTGGACGGGTGACATTACCAAGCACTTATACCTTTAATGGCAAAATGATTTGCATACGTTGTGATTATTGTGATAGTTGTGGACAGGCATTAGATTGGAGTGATGAATAATGAAATTTAAAATAGCTATCGAAGTAGAACTCGATCTTTCAAATCTCACAATCGAGATGGTTGAGTCAAATCCCGCAGTCTTTTGTAAGGAGTTTGCGGAAACTTTAGTGGAGAACGCGGCGGTCGAAGTCGCGGAACAAGGAGCGATACTTAGCTACAAGAACTCTGCTTGGATGTCTGATAAGAACAATGATTATGATACTGGTATCTTGAACTACTTTATTTGGAGGGATTAAAGGAATGAAAATTGTATTAGATATTCCTAAAGATTTTGAACGTCATTATAATAATGATAAGTTCAAGGACAGCTTGGAAAGAATCAAAGCCGATCTTAATGAGGATTTTGTATTTGCGGGAAACTATGAGCGTGAGCTGCTTGATATGTTGGTAGTAGCTTTTGAGGAAGCAAGGGTTATTTATTCTACTTGTACACTTAAAGGAATCCCCGTTTACAAAATCAATTGTGATGATATTTGGAATGAAGCCTATGATAAAAGAGATGGGGTGAAGTAAATAAAAGCGATTGATGCGCCGGCGCAGGAAGGAAAGTGGATTCCCGTTCCTCAAACTGATATTACAAAAGATTGGAAGTGCTCTAATTGTCAAGGACTTGTAACTTTAGCGCATTATAGTAAAAAATGTTATTATGATTATTGCCCTACTTGTGGCGCAGATATGAGAGGAAAGTAAAAATGATTGAGAAACATATATACATCGCTTATGATGGAAAAGAATTTGTAAATCGAGACACTTGTGAAATATATGAAACGATGTTGTATTACAAAAAGACAAAAGAAGAATTGGCGGGATTGCCGAATATAAAGAAGGCAATGTCAGTTATTTCGGAATATTGTACATTACACGCTTGTTGTAATGAATGTCCCATGCTTATTGGTTCTCCTAAAAGATGTTGTTATTTTAGAGATAAAAGTCCCAATAATTGGCTTAATCAGTAAGAATGAAAGGAATGATTGTAATGCGTGACCTAAATAGAATAGACGTAATTTGCGATCTGCTTAGAGAAGTATGGAAAGAAGTTCCTGATTGGAGATTGGGACAGTTAATTTTCAATCTCACCGGTAGGTACGATTGCTTTTATGTAGAAGATGATGTATTGGAAGAAGCGTTAAGAATAAATTTGCAAAAAGAAAGTGATAGCAAATGAAAATTTTATGCGTAATAATCACCTTGCTAATAGAAAAAATATTCGGACTTGTATTAGCGATGTGTGATAAGGAATAACTCATACAGGCTACTTGTAGAAAAATAAACGAGTAGCCTTTTACATATAAACTATAAGAAAGGAATTATTAGGTATGTCAAACATAATTATCAGACAAGGTAGAAACGCCATTCAACAAAGTGCTGTCAATGACCATACTATGAGCAGAAATGCAAGGGGTATGCTCATGGACTTACTCTTCATGGACAGTGAAGCAAGTGTGAGATCACTTACAGATATGTCCAGTGATGGACAAGCAAAGGTTACTTCTGCTTTAAAAGAGTTAGAGGACAAAGGTTATCTTATTCGTGAAAGAACAAGAGTGAATGGTAAGCTATCCAAGTATAATTATGTTTTAACTATGCCTAACAGTTCTGATACCACATCTGATTCTGCAAGGGATTTATTCATTGAAAGTCTTGAACAGCCTGTATGTGATACGGTAGAATCTCATATAGCTATATCTGACATAGGTAATTCTAATGAAGAAATCCCTTGTGTGATAAACCATGACAAGGCTAAAACCACGGTAAATCAAGGCTTTTCGGAGTGTCAGTATGCTTATTCAAGCTATGATCTGATAGATAAGAATATAAATAATAATAATATATATTTATCTAATCAATCATCAAATCCATCTTCTGTTAAATCTCAGATAGGTTATGATACTCTTGTCAATGAAGTGGACAAGCAGGATATAGAATTGGTAGATATGATGGTCGCTATCATATCCGAAGTGTATAGCTCTCAGAGCGCATGGACAAGAGTGTCAGGGCAAAGTATGTCTACTCGGAAGGTTGTAACACAGTTCATAAAACTTGGAAAGGAAGATTTACTCTATGTCGTAGAATGTATGAATAAGACCAACACTTTAATTAGGTCTATAAAACCCTATCTTGTCACAAGCCTTTACAATGCTGCTATAACGCAGGAGTCTCGCAAGTCAGCAGCCAAATTTAACAGACGCGAGAGAAAACGTGACTGTTGTGATAGTTACTATGATAATTACGGAGAACATAGCTCGTTCTCTATCGACAAGTTCTATGAGATAGCAAATGGGTATGACCCTTTGCACATTACTTTTTCATGACAAGAAAATAGCAGAAGTATAGAAACTTCTGCTATGATTGTTGGTATTATCTTTGTATTGCAGATTTGAGGGCGAGGGTGTATAATATAATCAGATCGGAATTAAGCTATCTTGAATTTCATAAGCACATTGTTCTAATTTTTGGAAATCGCAACATCTGTGAGCCAAAGATGTGTCATTAACATTGGTAAGCTTATGGTTATAAACAATAATAGCGTTTTGAATAATCTTATTCGATAGTTTACGGATAATTCGATATTCATTTTGTAAAAGGCTATAATAACCTTTATCTGTTTTATTAATTTCAGAAAAATCAACATAGTGATATACTCCATCAATCACTGGAATCATGTTGTTTAGATTTACCGAACCATAATGTCCTATGTGAATATGATCCAACATTTCAGGAAGTTGTTTGTGTTCCTTGAAAGATGTAAGATTTACAAAATATTTTAGATCATTTACTTTAAAGAGGATGCCAAGATATTTTCGAGGATAAATTCTTGATTTAATTTTGGGGTCAGCGACTTTATTGTCAACAGCTTTGAGTTTGAGAATATAGTCATCATCAATCTCGAACATTTTTAAGCTCATGATAACACTTCCTAAAAAGAATGGGCTGTATTGCACAGCCCACTTCTAAAGTTCTCATTTAAGGGTCGAGATATACCCACTTTATGCAGTTCTCATTTAAGGGTCGAGATATACCCACTAAGGATAAAGTTTCCTTTATCCACTATTATTATATCACATTGATTAAAGTTTGTCAATATGTTTTTATAAAGTTTACAATTTGTTCATATCTGATTTCTTTTACCCTATAAACTAAAAAGCAGAAGCGTAACAACTTCTGCCTTGTTCTTTACCATAATGTTTGTATTGAAAATCAGAGTAAGAGAATGTATAATAATATCAAGATAAAGAACATAGGGCAAAGCCCAAAACTATTCTTGATTATTTGCGTTATCGGGTATGTATTCAAGAATGTCACCGGGTTGACATTCAAGGAGCTTGCATATTGTTTCGATGTTCTCCCATGAAACAGGCAAAACATTTCGGAGTTTTTGCACTGTTGATTCACTTAATAACTTTTCTTTTCTGATTGTATAGGTTGAATAACCTTTATTTCGTAATTCGTTTAAAACATCTATTTTGAATTTCATTGACATAGAATCACCTTAATTCAAAGAGAAAAGAGGGTTTCCGAAGAATCCCTCTCGTCCCTTTAACACTACCCTACACACATTGTTAGGGTTTCTCTAAGCATTGTTGTATCATTATCTCTTTCGTAAAAGAGATTTATCTTGCATCTTTAGTATAACATATAGTTTAAGATTTGTCAAGGGGTTTTGGAAATTTTCTTTTTTAATTCTTCAAAGTTGTTGACATTGAAATACTTAAATACACAATTGAGTTGTAAAATTAAATCTGTTTGTCTATTAAACATACGCTTGATTTTTAAATCTTGGTTTTGACATTTAGTATTTAGATATTGAAACTTAGAAATTAAGCCAGTTTGAAAAAGAAGTTGATTATCAATCTGATCCATCACTGATTTTGGAAGTGGATTAGGAAGGATTTTCTTATCTAAACGAACTTTGTCAATGGTTAAAATATTAGATATATTAGCTTTACCATCTAAAATTATATTTCCTTGTTGATTTTTATATATACCAATAGGAATAAGGCAAGAATAATTTCTACTGCTATGAGTGATTGGGCAAACAATTGTATTAGAAGAACGAATATTAACCTTATCGTTTTGAATTATTACACAAGGTCTTGGGGTTGTTTTGCGAATTTCTGTTCCAATATTATATCCCAAATGACACCAATATACTTCACCTCGCCTTACAGAACGCTTATGGGCGTGTGTAGTATATGCTTGATTGTCTAAGAACAATGCAGTATTAAGCCAGTTAATAAAGTATTGGGCTTCGTTTAAAAACATTTGATGAATAGCCATATCTTATCCCTCTTTATTCTGGTTATTAGCCTGTTCTACATAAAAAGTATTCTATTGAAATACTGGCTATGTCTGATTATACCGAAGAACAGCTCGAAGAACAGTTCATGCGCCTGAACAGCGGTACACCCTTTAAGCCAACGCAGAAAGAACGTGTAGCACTTGGGACTCAGATTGCTCCCAAGTTTGACGAGAAGATACTTAATCTTCCGTTTTGGGATAGGTGTACTCCCTCGGTTGCAAACTCCAAGACTGATGCTAAGTTGGGTATCGCACTCGAATGTCTCATGCTCTTGACAGATTACGAGTGCAAGGGGTATGGTTCTGCTGAGATACAGAAGTTCGCTCAGTATTTCCGTGAGAATTATGACGAAGCTGCGGTGGACGAGCTTGCGATGTTGCTTGAAAAGTTGGATGAATACTATCCTACCGATGACGAGTGTGTTCCTTTGTTAAAGAAGTTACATATCCCTGCACTGGTTATATGTATGAAGATGTTCTTGAAAATACAGAGTGGTGAAGTTAAGTTTAATGGTAAGGTCAAGTTCAATTTCACAGAGGAGGACTTTGAGAAGTGGCTTTATGAATGGTCTACCAAGATGCATCGTGGAGAATACTCTGATAAGGGCTGTAAGGAAGGAACCACCAAGAAAGATAAGGTGAAAGCCCGTGTGGATATTATCTGTGATAGACTCTTGGGAGCAGCGGAAGTCAATATAACCAACTATATAATCTCTGTCAAGGGTGATAACTTTGATTGGGAGCATGGCGATTATAGCTTCTTAGAAGGAACCCCCTCAGATGACAACACTGTAACCGCAGAGATTGTAGAGGACAACACGCCAACAACAGTAGATGCTATCCTGGATAGCATGGATTTGGAAGAAGAAGTAGTTGAGTCTAATGAAAAGAGGTGAAAATATATGCAAATGACTGCAACAGCGAAAATACAGCTTATTGTACCATCTGAATATTATGAGCTGCTGATTAACACAGCTAACACTTATCGTAATGCTTGTAATTTTGTATCTGAATATATTTTCAAAACACATAATTTAAAACAGTTTTCTTTGAATCAGGAATTGTATTATGAACTTAGAGAGAAGTTTGGGCTTGGTTCTCAAATGACACAATCTGTATTTAAAACTGTCATTGCCAGATATAAAACGATTCAAACAAATCAGCATCAATGGATTCAGCCTGAATTTAAAGTTCCTCAATTTGATTTAGTTTGGAATAGAGATTATTCTTTAAATCAGGATTGTTTTTCAGTCAATACTTTGCATGGCAGAATCAAATTAGCTTACTGTTCACAAGGTATGGAAAAATATTTTGATAAAGAGATTTACAAATTCGGAACAGCAAAACTTGTCTATAGACATAAGAAATATTTTCTGCACATTCCGGTGACTTTTGAAGTTTCAGAATGTTCTGATTCTGATATTTGTAATGTTGTTGGTATTGACCGTGGAATCAATTTTATTGTTGCAACCTATAACAGTAAACATCAATCTGGCTTTGTCAGTGGTAAGACTATCAAACAAAAACGTGGGCATTATAAGAATCTCCGCAAACAATTACAGCAGGTCAAAACTCCGTCATCTCTGCTACTGAAAAAATCAAGCTGAAAAACAGATATGTTTCTGTAAGCTGGGCTTTTTACGATTTAGAACAAAAACTTATCTATAAAGCAACGCAGCATCATGACAAAGTGATTAAAGTAAATCCTGCTTATACAAGTCAATGTTGTCCCATGTGCGGACATACAGAAAGAGCAAACCGCAATAAGAAAATACATCTTTTCTGTTGTAAAAATTGCGGTTATAAGTCAAATGATGACCGTATAGGTGCAATGAATCTCTACCGAATGGGAATAGAGTACCTTGTAGAGTCACAGACCAGTATATCTGTTCTGTGAAGGGTGCTGTCAACCACCCTACGATGTAACGCCACTTCTAATAGCAATATTAGTTGTCAAAATGTGGGAGGAGAAATCCGCTATACCACAGGGCAGTTGCAAGCTCCTACCTCTAAGGCGTTAGCCGTAGGTCGGGGTAGTTGACAATAATGAAAAAGTGTATAAACATCATAAAACAAAATATTTGTATTTGTGCAAATAGCAGAAGATTTCTATTTCAAGTATCTTGTATGTTGACAGTGATTCAACAATATGATATAATGTGACTTAATGGGAACAAGCTATTCTCAAATACAATTGAAAGGAAGTCACAAGACATGGTGATTAACAGAAACTACTCCGCTTTGGAGGACGAATTTGAAAACGCTGAAAGGATTGTGTTTAAACGTCCTGATAAAACCGAGGTTGTAGTCAAGACCTCAGTTCCAGACAAACTGCTTTCGATAAGTCAAACACCTATGAGATATGCAGACGAACGCCACGATATAATTTTTGATAAAGATATTGTTTCAGTGGTAAGACTGAACAATATTCTTGGGGTTGATTATATTAAAAATTTAACCTACACCGTAGATTCAAACGATGATGTTGTTAAGTGTATAACCATCATTGACAGTGGACAGGTCATAGGAACTGCGGAAAAGTATCACTACAAGGGAGTTCGCAAGCGGTTCAAGCGTAATAGAAAACATCGGTATAACGAACTTGTTAATGAGATTAGCAAGGAATACACATTCAGATTACCCGATGGACGTGTGGTATTGGGAACTGATCTTAATGATTACGAACCAATACCGTGGACAGGAGAAATCCGAAAAGTAATTAGATTCATGAATCATACAAGACATCGTATTTATGATCTTGATTTATTGATAACGTTTGGATTTATCATGGAGAGAAGCGGTGGAATATCACTTGGGTTTATAAACGCACTTACAGGAGAATATCTTGCGTTTATATGTCATCTTGATGATGTTTTAACTAATGAGAACAAAGAGAGGTTACATAAAAAAAGAGAAGAGTACCTTGATACATTAACCGATACAGAAATAATGATAAACAATAAACTGAACAGGGGAGAATAATACGATAATCAGCAGACCATTTATTCTTCCCTATATTGGGAAAGGTGGTCACGATTATGAGTGCTATGAATACGGAGACAACAAGAATGAGCCTGTCTCACGCTGATTGTGAGAGAATACAGAAGGCAGCTAATGAAGGCAATTTGTATATAGGCAAACCCAAGTCCAAAGAAGTGCGCAGAGGTCAGGTTTATATTGCTGACCTCGGCACTGGACGAGGTTCAGAGCAGCAGGGCATAAGACCAGTGCTTATAATTCAGAATGATATTGGTAATCATTTTGGCAACACTGTTCTTGTGGTACCTATTACCTCACAGAACAAACGTGAAATGCCCACTCACCTTAGAATATCTTCGGGTACTGCGGGGCTTACTAAGGATTCAACAGCTCTTGTCGAACAGATGAGAACTGTTGATAAGTCACGTTTGAAGAATTGTATCGGGTGCCTTACCGCTGATATGATGAATGATGTCAATAGTAGGATCATGATTCAGGTTGGAATAGGATAATTTTTACATAATGTTTATATTGTAGTAACATTATGTAGTATTATTTGCTATTGGTATTTGATACAATGTATAATGTAAGAGGTGATAGTAATGGGCAGAACACCAAAGAAGTCAAACTTTTTTAATGCTGAAAAAAAGATTAAGTTTTGGGAAACATTAATAGATCAGAAAGATTATTACAATAACACTTGTAATTTATTTAATAAATTGAAACCCTTTGAGGAAAGTTTAGACAAAGATGTATTAGATTTTACCCAAGATGAACTGACCGAAACTTTCTTTGACTTAACATTGTATACTTATAGAGAACGTAAGGACAATCTTATTTTGCTCAACAAGTATGCGTTATATATGGGAAAGCCTGAATTGACTTTACCCGGTGAAGCTGAATTAAAAAAACTGTACATTGAACGTGGTAAAATCGAAGTTGTTATTAACGACGAAGATTTGTTTGATGCTATGATGGTAGCTTTGAAAAAAGCTAATTGCGTGGATAAACATTATTATGATATGCCTATTCTTAGGCAATTAATGCTTTATTATGGAGTTAGTGATGAACAACTCATTAATATGAAAAAGACTTTTATAAATGATTTTAAGTTGCCGACTGGCAAAGAAATAACCAGTAAGGCAATTCAGAATTTTATCATCAATGTTGTTATGAGCGGCGGTTATAGAGTTCGCGGAAAAGATGATACTGTGAGATACAGGCGATATGTTGAGACTGAGTTGTTATTAGCAAGGAGTTATTATGTGAGTGATACCCCCAAGAGAACAGATAAATCACAAGAGAATTTGTTGAATCAGTTACAAACACAGTTTAAGGAACTATATAGCAATGATGATCGTCTAACCACTAAGAACATAACAATAGCGGGAAAATTTGACAGAGCATACCAACTTGATATGTTAAAAGACAATAAGGAAGTAATATTGTCTTGGTATATATTACAGCAGAAAGCTCATATTAAAGGATTAACTCTATTGGAGGAAGAGAGATATAACGTATATAAGCTATATCGGTTCACCAACAACATATAATAAGACAGCTCACGGTTTTCCCGTGGGCTTATTTTTTTTGCCTTTGGTCTGTATGTACAAAATCGAATAATATTCATTGTCATTTTTGTGCAAGTATATAAAATTATACAATGTACCTAATTCCCTATTGACAAGTCGCAAGGTGTGTGGTATACTTATTTATAGAGATACGAAAGACGAAAAAGAATAAATAAAAGACAACTTTTATTTTTTTCACTGCATAACATTATGCAGTGTACCTAAATGTGATTACGACTGTATCAATACTCCTTTCATTCGGTTTTCCGATTCCGAAGGAAAACAAAAATCGGGGCTTGCCCCTTTGGTGGAACGGCAGACACACAGCACTCAAAATGCTGCGCCGCAAGGCATATTGGTTCGAGTCCAATAAGGGGCATCGCCGAAAGAACAACAGCCACACTATCCGTGGTGATTGCGTTTGATTAGGGTGGTTAGCCGCCACAATTAATGGTTAGTCACATGGGCAAGTGGCGTGTAGAACTAAAGATGATAAGTAAAATCGTCTTTTGCTCACCTATGCCGATGATGGTTAATTCGGTGTTCTACATTGGGGAATGGCGAAGTGGTTTTTAACGCAAGCGGCTTTGACCCGCTCATGAGAAATCTGTCGTGAGTTCAAATCTCACTTCCCCAACTCTATGAATACCTCTTTTATTCTTTGCAGAGTTATTCATATTTACCTCCTATGTTCTCGGCAAGTCTTTTACGCCGAAGAGATAGTAGATGTTAAGAGATACTACCGAGAACAAACGCCTATTGTCACGCTTTACACAAGGCGTATAAATATATAATGGAAAGGGAATGAATTATGCCGATGTTCGTTAGTGGTTTTATTCAACGGGTAGGGTTAGCTGAATAATCCCGCCCAAGAAAAGCAACACCAATCTCCTACTGGCTTATAGTCCCGATCAAACTATGAAGCAGGGCAATAGCGGAATTGCTCACCGTTTATTACTAACACAAAAGGTAGGAGATTGAGTTTCGGGGTGTAAGTCAATGGTAGACTGCTTGTTTTGGGAACAAGATGTTGGAAGTTCGATTCTTCTCACTCCGATTACAGTTGTAAAACTTAAAGTTTTGTTCTGCGCTTGTAACTCAGTCGGTAGAGTAATCGCCTTTTAAGCGATAAGTCGTGGGTTCGAGTCCCATCAGGCGCACTTTTCTTCTCATGGTTTTTGTTTGTCATTTTGACGACGCTCCTTTTTGTCAGGTGTGGTTCTCACACAACCGCACCTGATACGCTCCCTTAGACCAATTGGCAGAGTCATAGCACTTAAAATGCTTATAGTGTGAGTTCGAGTCTCACAGGGAGTATTAAGGTAGTACATTTCCGACCTATGATTGACTATCGAACAGGGAAATGGCGTAGGCACATACGATAGAAATGTGTTGGTTGCAGGGCAGACCAAGTAAGGATATCCTTTACTAAAGATTAGTCATCAGCCCAATGCTGACATAGTATAAAGGTTATTACTGTAGATTTGTAATCTTCAAATCCCTGTTCGAGTCAGGGTGTCAGCTTTAACCATAAAACACGTTGATAATTATAGGAGGTTATCATTATGTCGTTTGAAAATTTTAGCAAGGCAGTAAGAGACAATTTTGCAAAGATGTCAAAAGAATCAACGAGACTTTTTACGGTTGATGTTGACAAAGATGAACTTTGGGAGCTTTATCTTTCCAGTTTTCCCACGGGGAAAAATCCCATCTATCGCGTAAATACAGAACATGATTGCTCTTGTTGTAGACACTTCATTAAAAGTGTTGGCAACGTTGTAGCGATTAAGTCAGGTAAGGTTTATTCAATATGGGACGTTGATATAAATGATAAGGCTTATAAAGCGGTAGCAAATGCGTTGTCAACATATATAAAAAGACACGCCGTAAACAATGTATTTCTTACAAAAGAGACACGTTTAGGTACAATGTTATCTCGTGAAATTGTTGATAACAAGGTTATAACATACAATCATTTTTATGTAGACCCGTTAAGTAGAGATATAGTACCTCGTAGTGCATCGGTAGATACAGAACTGAGCCAGTATCGTGATACAAAGAATGTTTTTAAGAGATCATTGGAAGAGATAAGCTTGGACAGTGTTGAAACTGTTCTTGAACTGATAAAATCTAATACTCTGTATAAAGGTAATGAGTGGTTAAAAGCTCTTACACAATTTGCCACATACAAGAAAAAATATGATGACTTGGCTGATGATAAACAGCGCGACTTGTACGCATGGGAACATTCTATCGAAGCAGGAATGGTTATAGGCAGAATAAGAAATCATTCTATTGGAGTTTTACTGACGAATATCTCTAATGGTATGGACTTAGACAATGCTGTAACACAGTATGAAAAGATAGTTGCTCCCAGCAATTACAAAAGACCCAAGGCAATTTTCACTCAAAAAATGCTTGATGAAGCAAAACAAACCATAACTGAACTTGGTTATCTGGATTCTTTACAGAGAAGATATGCTACGCTTGACGATATAACAGTGAATAATATCTTGTTCTCTAACAAGGATTCATCAAAGAGAATCGGAGGAGCAGGGGATATATTTTCTGAAATGTCAAAAGAAGTTGTAACTTCAAAGCCTAAGAAATTTGACAGAATTGAAGAAGTATCTGCGGATAACTTTCTTAAAAACATTGTTCCGAACGCTCATGAAATTGAACTGTATTTTGAAAATAGGTTGACAAGTAATATGGTGTCGTTGATTGCCCCTACCATAAAGGACAGTAAGTCAATGTTTAAGTGGACTAATAATTTTTCTTGGTCATATACAGGAAATATGACTGATAGTATGATGAAAGAAAGAGTGAAGTCTGCTGGTGGTAAGGTTGACGGTGTTCTGAGATTTTCAATTCAGTGGAACGATATAGACACAGGCAAAGATGACAACGATCTTGATGCTCATTGTATTACACCAAAAGGAACAGAAATTTATTATTCTCATAAACGCGATAGCATCACTGGCGGCGAGTTGGATATTGACGTTATCCACCCTCAAAATGAAGTTGCTGTTGAGAACATCACATGGGCTGATAAGAATAAAATGACAGAAGGTGTTTATCGTTTCTTTGTTCACCAATTCACCAACAGAGGTGGCAGAGATGGTTTCCGTGCTGAGATAGAATTTGATGGTCAGATTTATTCTTTTGATTACAGGAACGAATTAAGACAGAATGAAAAAGTTATGGTTGCGGAAGTAACTTATAAGAATGGTCAGTTTACTATTAAAGAACTTCTTCCCTCTTCGTTTAGTTCGCGAGAAGTTTGGGGATTAACTACAAACAATTTCATTCCTGTTTCGGTAATTTGTTTCAGTCCGAATTATTGGGACGAGCAGCAGGGAATAGGCAACAAACATATCATGTTTATGCTTAAAGAATGTATCAATCCTGAATCTCCTAACGGATTCTTTAATGAATTTTTGAAAGAAGAACTTGTTAAACATAAGAGGGTGTTTGAAGCACTTGGTTCTAAGATGAAAGTCGCTGATTCAGATGACCAACTTTCAGGTGTAGGTTTCTGCTTGACAAAGAGAAATTATGTAGTCGTTAAGGTTAAAGGTAACATTGAAAGAATAATTAAGGTAATGTTTTAAGGAGGAAGTTACTATGGATATATTTGAATACGCCGCAGAAAACAAGTTGCGTTTCCCTTATAAGGGCAGTATTTCAACAGAAGATTTGTATGATCTTGGTGTTGAAGAACTTGACATGATTTTCAAAACATTAAATCGTGAGGTTAAGAAAAGTAATGAGGAATCTTTACTTGCAAAGAGATCTGATGCAGATACCAAGCTGAACGTTAAGATTGAAATTATCAAGAAGATTGTTTCTAAGAAACTTGCTGAGATAGAAGAAAGCAAGAACGCTATTATGAAGAAGCACAAGAATGAAAAGATAATGGAATTGATTGCTCAGAAGCAAGACGAGAATCTTAGAAGTCTTTCAATTGATGAGCTGAAAAAGATGTTGGAAGATTGAATAAATAGCTTGTTAATGCAATGTGTGAAATCCACGACATTATGAGTTACAGTCTCATATCAGCTTTTAATAAGGGTGAAAGTTTGGTTCGATTCCGGGCTACCAGAAGTGACTGGTGCTGGTCTTACCTTGGAGTATTGCAATATCTCTTATTAATGACAGCTCGGAAAGACGAGCATTATCGGTAGCGTAGACAAATTGGTTATAGTCGGGGTGGGAACCACCCTCTCCAAAGTACACGGAGTTTGCAAGTTCGAGCCTTGCCGCTGCCACTATAACTTTTTACAATCTGCTTTGCAGTTGACATAGATATCCTCAAAAGAAAGGAGTATGGATATTTGCTAATGGTTTAGTCGTAAAGTGTAAAAAGAATTATTAAATGAAAGGAAGAAATTAAATGGCTGAGATTAAAACTAAACATGGTTTGCAGGAAACAAAAGGATCGTTTCAGCTTCGCGGTATCGTTAATGGCGTAGACCGCGATAGTTTTTACAAAGAGATAACTACCAAGTCCAACAAGTCTATGAGAATGGTCAACTTCGGTGCAGAGGTGGATAAGGGTAAGACAATTTATGTTACCATTAATGGTATGGAAAGAGATAAAGTTTATTTCTCTACCAAGCAGAATGACAAAACTGTTGTTGAAGCGGTTGATTGGGACAAGAGAAAGACCTTTAAAAAGAAGGATTATAACCTGATTGGTATAAGGCTGGGTCTTAAAAAGGTAGTAAATAAAGAAGGCAAGGAAGTTAATGATAAGCAGACTATGACCGAGTTTGATGCCTGTGAATACATTGATGAGAACTTGACTGATGATGTTGCGGTTTATACCAGAGGTAAGGTCGAGTTTAGCACCTATAATGACAAGCACTATACCAAGTTTGTTCCCGAACAGATTTCGCTTTGCAAACCCATTGACTTTGAAGATGACGATTTTGAATCGCTTGCTAACTTTGAACAGACTATCATTCTGACTGGCGTTACCAAGAATGAAGATGGTACGTTTACTGTTAATGGCAAGGTTGTTACTTATAATACTATTGAGGACGTTGAATTTTTCATCTCTGAACAGAAACAGAAACTTGCTAAGACATTAAAGAAACTCAATCCCTATACCGCGTTAAAGGTCTTTGGTAATATCGTTGTTGAGCAGGAAGTTGACACTGTTGAGGACGATGATGACGCATGGGGCGACCCCAACCCTATGAATAGAATATCTAATCCTACGCAGAGGAAGATGTTTATTACAGGCGCAGACAAAGACAGCCTTGATACTGAACTTTATTCTGAGGAATCAGTCGAAGCTGCAATTGCCAAGCTGAACGCCGATAAGAAGGCAGACAAAGACTTTGGTTCTTCTGATACTGACGATTGGGGTAGCGTTGGTGATAGTAGTTCAGATGATGACGATGAATGGGATTAAGAAGTGATGTTTAGTGGTTAAAGTTAAGAAAGATTTAACTGGTCAAAAGTTTGGTAGGCTTACTGTTATAGGACAGGCAGAGGATTATGTGAATTCGAATACTGGCAAACATTCTGCAAAATGGGAGTGCCAATGTGAATGTGGAAACACTAAAGTTGTAGTGCGTAATGACTTATGTTCTGGAAAGACACTATCTTGTGGTTGCTTAAATAAAGACATTCTTCATAGTCGTGCTTCTGCTTTTAGGATTGGTGAAAATTCCTATACCAAATATGGGACTAAAGCTACTATTCTCGATTACAAAAATTCTCATGATGTGCTAATTGAATTTGAAGATCGGTTCCATTATCAATATGTAACAAGCTACAAAAACTTTATTAATGGTAATATTATCAATCCTTATGATAAAAATGTTTATGGAGTTGGTTGCTTTGGTGTTGGAGAATATGATTCTAAAAATGAAGCATATTCTGTATGGTATAATATGATAGAACGCTGCTATAAACAGTCAAGAGGAAAAGCAGATGAATCATATATCGGTTGTACAACTTGTGAAGAATGGCACATTTATCAAAATTTTGCAAAATGGTACAATGAAAATTCTTATCCATGTTCTGAAACATTAATGATTGATAAAGATTTTATGGGTGTTAAGAATAAAAGATATTCTCCACAAACTTGTATCTTAGTTCCTAAGACTTTAAATTTAGCCTTGATTAATTCTTTAAGAGAAAAACCAAGAGTAGATGAAAACAGAGATTTACCCATAGGGGTGGAAAAAAATAAGAATAAGTATATATCTCGTATTTCTGTAGGAAGAAATACAATTTCACTTGGCTCTTATTCCACCATAGCAGAAGCTAAAATCTCATATCAACAGGCTAAAAAAGAATACTTATTATCTTTAACATTAAAATACAAAGATATAATGCCTACCAATCTTTATGAAAAAATAACTAATCAGATCATAACAATTTATAGTTCAAAGGAGAATGATACAGATGGCAACAGCAAGAAAAGCATCAAGTACACAGAGTAAGTTGGCAATGTTGCTTTATGGTAGTCCTTTTAGTGGCAAGACCACTTTGGCATTACAGTTGGCATATTTTAAGAATCCTGATGGTTCGCCTTTTAAGATTCTATATATAGATAGCGAGGGTGGTGGTGCAGATGATTATATTCCAGACCTTGAAGCCAATGGGGTAGACCTTGACAATATTTATATTGTATATACTCAGAGTTTGGGAGAAGTTCAAGAGCTTATTCGCAAGGCTAAGACTGGTGAAAATTTTCATGAACTTGACGAGCAGGGCAATGAGACAGATAAAATAGTTTTAGACGCACAGGGTAAACCATTTAATCCAGATGCTATTATTATTGATGGTACTTCAATACTTAACCTCAGCGCTAAACAATCTCTTGTAGAATTTTCTAAGAAAAGAAGTAATGTTCGTGCCAAATCAAAGGGTTTGGTAGGAGAAGAAAGATTGGTTGCTGTTGGTTCAGCATTTTTGGAACTTCGTGACTACAATATACTTGCATTTAAGGGTCAGAATTTAATATTAGACCTTATGGGTTGTGGTAAACATTTTGTTATAACTGCAAGAGAAACAGATGAAAAGGTTTCTGTTAAACAGAATGATGGTAGTGTTACAAGTGTAGCCACTGGAAACAAGATAGCCGAGGGTTTTAAAGGACTTGACTATAATGTTAAGACTGTAATTAGAATGTTCCGCGATGAAGATGGTCAGGTTTGCGCTCATGTACAAAAGGATAGAACACATATTCATGATGATAACGTCATAATCGACGATCCTTCTTTGATTGATTGGCAGGAAGTAATTGACAAAACTGCAAAAAATAAAGCATTTGTAGTTAAGAATAGCCTTGTACAGTCAGTAGAAAAGGAACAGGATATTTATGAGCGTGAGGTTCTTGGTCGTGAGGGAAAACCCATTGATACTATAACCGATGAATCCGATGAGTTAATTTCCAATAATACGGTCTCTACTATAATTGACGAGATCAATTCTAAGATGAAATCTTTCAGCGTTACAAATAAGAACGTAGCTAAGAAGGCTCTTGAAGATAAAGGACTTCCTGCCAGTCCGAAGGCAATAAAGGCAGAGACTTCCGAGGACACTCTTAAACAGGTTCTTGAAGTGCTTAATAACGTATAAAAAGAGAATAAAGGGGTTACAACTTAATACGATAAAGGTTGTGACCCCTTATTTTTTTTATTCTTTTTACAAGGCGGTGAGCAATATGCCCAAAGCAAATTCAAATACAAAACCAAAAGCTGCAAAAGCACCAAAGGTTAATCAGAAAACATTAACCGATTGGATTTATAAAACTTATGATGTAGACCAATTACCCAAACATTTTTTCATGCACATTGCATCAATTAAAAAGGGCAAGTATAAAGGGCAGAGACAGCCGATTTCGGTTGCTGATTTATTGGATATGTGGCAGAGGTCAATGCCAAAATTAGAAAAAATTTATGCACAAAACTGTAGTCGTGGCAAAGTGATGGAAGGTTATGCGAGAATAAGTTATGATCTTTCAATAGTAATGTCAAGACATAGTAGCTATTTGGCGTGGAAGTTGGAACAAGAAGCCAAACGCAAAGAGGAAGAAAGCAAAGCTGATAGGACTGACTACGCTAAGGCGTATGAGCAAATAGAAGAAAATCGTCAAATCAACAATGACACTCCTTCACAGCATAAAGTCTTATACAAATCTGGTATTGAAGATATATCAGAAGTTCTTGATGAAATGTGGGTGAGTGATGATTGAGTGAAGTAATCGCAAATATAACCAACGAGATATTGATGGTTGGAAGTATCTATAAGAATCCCGACTTGCTGATTGAATATGGCGCACATATAAGAAGCAAGTATGACTTTGCTGATGAAGCCACAAAATTCTTCTACGACAATGCAGAGAATATGTATTATCATCATACCCATACGTTTTCTAAAACAACAATCAATACTTACTTTGCAAGTGATACAAGCAAACTAAATCAGTTTAAGAAGTTTGGTGGATATAAAACTATTGCAAACTGGATTGAACTTGCAGTAGTTGAGGATATCGACAAAACATTTGATGTCCTCAAAAAATATTCTTTACTTAGGGAATATCAACGACAAGGATTTAACATAGATCGAATTGTTGAAAACAAACGCTTTGAACAGTTTGATGCCTTAGACATTTATCGCATGGTCAGAGGTATGGCTGACAGGGTACATACTGTTATCTTAACAAATCAAGAGAGTGAGATTTTAAATGAGAATCTATCGGAAATGGTAAATGAACATTTGATTTCGCCTGATATGGGAATCTACTTACCCTTTCCAATACTTAATGATTTGTTTCGAGGGGTTAAATACCAAACTATGACTTGTGTTGGTATGCTTTCTAATGCGGGTAAGTCACGATTTATGTTTAGAATACTTGCCAATCTTGCGCTTGTTAAAAAACAAAAGGTTGGAGTTCTTCTTAATGAGATGACGGTTTCCCGTATGAAACTTTGTCTGTTGATTTCTGTAATTAATAATGAAGAGTTTAAAGCCCTACATGGTGTAAACATTTCTAAGAAAGAAAAAGAAGTTGCTATGGGTCTTTATCGAGATTCAAAAGGTGAGTTTATTTATCGCAAGAAAGATGAATGGGGAGAGTTTTCTGAGACTGTTGAAGAATATCAAACACGTTTAATTAATGAATCTGAGGAATACAATAATGTAGTCAAGGTTGCTCAGTGGATTGAGAAAGAAACTGAGGGATTAATTTATGCCAAAGATGTTAGTTCTTGTTATGATGATAAATCGTTAGAACATGAAATACGCAAACTCAATTTAGTCAATGGCGTTCGTCTATTTTTCTATGATACTCTTAAACAGGATACCTCGGCTATGGGTGATTGGGCTGCGTTAAAAACAACAGCCACGATGTTGTCTCAGCTCACAAGAGAATTAGATTGTTTTATATATGGCTCTATTCAACTTGTAGATGAAGCAAACTATATAAAACCTCATGAACTTACTTCAAGCCAAATTGCAGGAGCAAAACAGATTAAACACGTTTTGGATAATCTTCTTTTCTTTAAAGAGATTCAACCAAATGAAAAAACCAAGTATCAATATTTGCAGCATAACCCCGATTGGGGCGAAGATGTTCCTTGTGATCTGAAAGCTGATAAACGCTATTATCTTTGTACTGTTGACAAGAACAGAGAAAGCGAGAAAAAGAAAATCATATTTGAGCTTGACCTTAATTTAAACACTTGGGTTGAACTTGGTGAAATGATTCTAAAAAGGTAGGTGATACAATTTGGATATAGAATATGTTAAGAATTACATTCTTGAAAATTCTTTTATCCCTACCATTTTAGAAAAACTTGGTTGCCATCACATAAGGTATTGCGGAGAGTATTACAAATGTGCAAATCCCGATGGGGATAATAGTGGGGCTATAACAATTTATTGCACCGAGAATCTTACCACAATAGATTACACTCGACAGCTCTCACAAGACGATAGAACGCATGATATTTTTGACCTTGTTAAATTCTTTGAACAATGCAACTTTTTTCAGGCTTTAAAAACCGTTTGTGAATGGATTGAACTGGATTATTATGTTGACCCCGAAGCAGAGTTACCTGAGAGCATTAAACTCACACAACTTATTTATAATCTCCAAAAAGAAGATGATGAGATTAACGAGGATAAGCCTATTAAACCTATTCCTGAAACAATACTATCTTATTATAAAACCTATGTCAATGATATGTTCCATAATGATAGTATCTCTTATGAGGTTCAAAGAGAATTTGAGATTGGTTATGATGATTTTTCCAATCGCATTACCATTCCCATTAGAGATGAGATTGGTTCTCTTGTAGGGGTTAAAGGCAGATTGTTTCAAAAAGAAATTGCAGAGGACGAAATGAAATACCTTTACATTGAGCCATGCAATAGGTCGCAGATACTTTATGGATTACATAAATCCATTCCCTATATTGAACGAACTGGTAAAGTGTATGTGTGTGAATCTGAAAAGGGAGTATTACAGTTATGGTCAATGGGGATAAGTAATTGTGTAGCTACCGGGGGTAAGCGTGTAAGCCGAGTACAGATTGAAAAGCTGACAAGGTTATGCTGTGAGGTAATCTTCTTATTTGATAAGGACGTTAATCGAGAAGAATTAGAATTATTGGCTAATAGGTTTCTTGATAGCGTACCTTTATATGCTGTTATTGACAACGGTAATATTCTTGATGAAAAAGAAAGTCCCACAGATAATCCCGAAAAATTTCAGCGATTAATTCAAAACATAGAAAGATTGAGGTAAATATATGAATTTCAAATTGATTGGTAGTAATAACATAGATGATGTAAAAACTACCTTCTTTAATAATAGGAGTATTCAAGACGTTAAGGGCTATTGTAATTTAGATAGCTCTTGCGTGAACGATCCTCGTAATTTAGATAATATAGACAAAGCAGTACAAACTTTTATCAATGGGTTGGATAAAGAAATTGCAATCGTTGTTGACTGCGATACTGATGGTGTTATGTCAGCGGCAATGCTGTATAATTACATTAAATTTGCCAAGCCTGATGCTAAAATTACCTATTTATTGCATGAAGGCAAGCAACATGGACTGTCAGATGACATAAAAATCCCCGATAAAACTGAACTTTTATTGCTACCAGATGCGGGTACAAATGACGTAAAAAAGTGCAAGCAACTACAAGATATGGGGGTCGAGATTGTTATTCTTGACCATCACATACAAGAAGTTGAAAATTCCTATGCAATCGTGGTAAACAATCAATGTAGTGAACGCTATACTAATAAAGAATTATGTGGCGCTGGCGTAGTATATCAATTTCTTAGACTTGTAGATGAAGAATTATGGCTTGACTACGCCGATACTCTCTTAGACCTGTGTGCTATTGCTAACATAGCTGACGTAATGGATATGCGTTCATTTGAGACAAAGTATTTTGTTGAACGTGGTCTTTCTCAAATCGTCAACTCAGGACTTGAAGCATTTATAAATGGACAAGGTTATCAAATAAAGGGCAATCCAACAATTCATGATATAGAGTGGTTCGTATCACCTTTAATCAATGCAGTCTGCCGAGTGGGTACACAAGAAGATAAAGACATTGTGTTCAAATCATTTATCGGAGATGAATCAGAAGAATACTCTGCCAAAAAGAAAGACCCCGATACAGGAAAGTTTGTTACCATTCAAGAAAACATTTACGACCATGCTTTTAGAGTGGCAAAGAATTGTAAATCAAGACAGGATTCGGTTGTTAAAAAATTAATGCCACAAGTAGAACAATGGATAGATACTCATGGAGCTGCGAATAATGCAGTTATCTTTGGCAGACTTCCAAGTGATATTGACAATGTATATACTGGCTTGGTAGCCATTAAGATTGCCAATGAGTATAGAAAGCCCACCCTTATTTTACGTAAAGAGGGAAATAACTGGAAGGGTTCTGGCAGAAACTTTGATAACTGTCCTCTTGAAAACTTTAAGGAATTGCTTGATAAGTCTAAACAGTTTAAGTATGCAGCGGGTCATAATGGTGCGTTTGGTGTCATGATTGATGGTAATAACGTAGAAACTGCCATAACATATTGTAATGACCAGTGTAAAGATATAGACTTTAGTTCTGTTAAAGTTGATTTTTCGCTTGATTATGAAGATTTGGATATAAGATTTATCATAGATGTAGATAAACTCAAAGATTATTTTGGTACAGGGTTGAAAGAACCAATAGTGCATATTCGCAATGTTGCATTAAAACGTAATCAAGGTGTTGTCATAGGTAAACAGAGTACAACTTGGAAATTTACTGATGATAATGATATTGTATTCTTAAAGTTTCTTAATCCCGAAGATGATCCTGTATTAAAGTTTCTAAATGACGAAGATGAATATGCCGAAGATGCTATTATTATTCAGGATATGATTTGTAAGGTAAGTTTTTCTGAATACAATAAAATTCTGTCAGCACAAGTTCAAGTGCTAAGTTATGAGGTTTGGGGGACTGCTTTTAATGTACAGTAGTTTACATAATCATACAGAATATAGCTTGCTTGATGCTTATGGCACTCCCGAAGAAATGCTTAAACGAGCCAAAGAAATTGGGCTGAAAGCGTATGCTATAACAGAGCATGGTAATCAATATTCTTGGGTTTATTTTGATAAGCTCAAAGAGAAATATCCTGAGATAAAAATAATATATGGTGTTGAACTCTATGAAGTTTTTGATACTTCTGTTAAAGATAATACAGATAAGCGTTTTCATTTGATTGCCCTTGCAAGAAATGAACAGGGAAGGATTGCGCTTAATAAAATTATCACCAAGTCTAATCTGGAAAACTTCTATTATAAGCCGAGGGTTCAAATAAGCAATATTGCTCCTTATGCTAAAGATTTAATAATCACTTCTGCCTGTCTCGCTTCTAAGATTGCAAGAGAAGATGATTACCAGTTGTGCGCAAAGTATATACGAGACTATAAGAGTGTGTTCCCTTTTTTCTTTCTTGAAATGCAAAGTCACAATACAACAGATCAAAAAGAATACAATCAAAAGATATTGCAGTTATCGAAAGATACTAATACTCCTTATATAATCACAACTGATAGTCACGCCGCTACCAAAGAAGATTTATATTACCAAGCAAGACACGTTCAAATAGCTCATGATAGTGAAACCATGAGTGAAAGTTATGAGGATTGTTATTTACAGAGTGAAGAAGAAATCCATAATATAATGGATAGTCAAATAGGTTATAAAGCTGTTTATAAAGGTCTTGCGACCACAAATGAAATAGCCGATTATTGCGAAGAAGTCAAGATGCCATTTCAAGATGCACAGCTACCAACTTACCCTCTGCCTGATGGGTTTAAAAGCAATTATGATTATCTTAAATATCTGATTGAACGGGGTTGGGCTGAACGCGCTATCAATAATTTATCAGCCGAGGAACAAAAAATATATAGAGACAGAGTTGATTATGAGTTAAATATAATACATTCTATGAATTTTGATGGCTATTTTCTCATTGTCGCAGATTTTATTGGCTATGCCAAAAATCATGGAGTAAAGATCGGAGCTGGACGAGGTTCATGTTCGGGAAGTCTTGTATGTTTTTTGATTGGCATAACAAACTTAAACCCAATTAAATACAACTTAATTTTTGAAAGATTTCTAAATCCTGAAAGAATCTCCATGCCAGATACCGACACTGATGTATCGGATAGGGCGACAGTAATAAATTATCTTATTGACAAATATGGTGAAAATCGAGTTTGTCAAATAATCAACTTTTCATATATTACTCCAACAGTTGCTATTAAGGACGTTGGAAAGGTGCTTGGTTTTAAATTCAATGAGATGGATAAGCTGTCAAAGAAATTTTCTTATGACACTTTTGATGAATGTATCGAGCATAATAGAGAATTTGTTGACAATCACCCTGAGTATACCGAGTTGTTTTCAATTGCTAAAAAGCTCAGTGGTCGTATAAAAACTGTTTCTGCTCATGCTGGCGGTGTAGGTATAGTAGATACTGCTATCACAGACTATATGGCTATGAAGTTGGGAACTAAAGATGAACACGTTATTTCGGTTGATAAAAGAGTAATTGAAGAAATTGGAATTATTAAATTTGATATACTTGGAGTTCAAACTTTAAGTATGGTTCAAGAGATTCAAGAGGATTTAGGCTTATCAGATTGGGATTTGGATATTAACAATCCAAAGTTTGAAAATGATACAACTCCTTTTGAATTGTTAAAGACCACAAAAACAAATGGCGTGTTCCAAGTTGAATCTGCTGGCATGAAAGACCTTTTGGGCAGACTACAAGCGAACAATATGGAAGAGTTGTCTGCGGTGCTTGCACTTTATCGTCCTGACAGTATGCCAGCTCTTGAAGAATTTATTGCTTGCAAACATGATAATTCGTTGGTTCACTATATTCACGATGACATGAAACCAATTCTTGAAAGCACTTATGGCTGTATGATTTATCAGGAACAGCTCTTGGATATTGTTCGCACTTTTGGTGGTAGGTCTTATGGAGGGGCAGACCTTTTTCGCAAAGCGATCGGCAAAAAGAATAAGGAACTTGTACAACAAGAGTCCAAAAAACTCTATCAAGAAATAATGGAAAATGGTTACTCAGAAGAAATTGCCAAAACAATCAGTGATGATTTGGCAGAGAAAGGCGGGTACCTCTTTAATAAGAGCCATAGTTATAGTTATGCAGTTCTTTGTTTCCAAACCGCCTACCTCAAAGCTAACTACCCTGTTTATTTCTTTAAGGCTCTTTTTAATCTTAATAAGAACAAGGCAGGAGCTTTAAACAAATATATTCTTGACGCTAAAGATTTTAAGGTGACGATTTTACCGCCAAATATTAACCAGTCTGAGATGAACTTCTCAGTTGTAGATAATAAGGTTCTTTTTGGGTTGTCTGCTATTTCGGGCATTGGTGAAAATGTGGCTGCGGAAATCATAGAGGAACGTAATACAAACGGCAAATTTAAGAATTTTCAAGACCTTTTAAACAGAGTAGATTTGTCAAAGTCTCAAATTGTTTCTCTTATCAAAGCAGGAGCTATCCCTACCAAAGATAAAAAGAAATGCTTGATAAACTATCTTAAAAGCCAATATATTCCACTAACTTTCAAGCCTGTTTCTAAAGCACCAAGCTACGAAAAGTTGATAACAGACTATGGTTTTGACTTAGAAAAATACAGAACTGGTACAAAGAAGTACGATTATGATAAAGAAAGAATCCTTACCGATTATAACGTCCTAAAAGAAAAAGCGTTCAATCAACAGCAGACAGAACGTTTTCAGAAATATATTGACGATAATAAGAAGTATCTTGCTGATGAACAGTTTTGGGAATTTGAAGCACTTCAAATCTTTATAAACAACAATCCTTTTGAGGAAGCGTACAAGTATATTCAATCGCAGTTTGAAGATATAAATGAGGGCGATAAGTGCGTTGTGGTAGGTGTGATTTCAAGAGTTCAAAAGAAGAAAGACAGAAACAAGAATCAGTTTGCGTTTATTAACATTTATTCTTCCTTTGGATTGATCGAGGGAACTGTATGGCATTCGACCTACAAACAGTTTGAAGAACTGATTTATAAAGGAAGTCAAATAGCTATTGTGGGTAAGAAGCTGGGTGATGAAAACATAGCGGTTGAACAGATTAAAACTTATCAGCAATGGTTAAAGGACAGAAAAATTAAAATAGGGAAGTGATATTTTTGGCTGATGAATTATTGAAGTTTACAATTATTCCTGAACAGCAAAGATTTTATAATGAGAACTCTCATTGGGGAGTATATGTGTTTTCTACTGATGATAAAATTCCCGAATACTATATGAGCGATGTAAGATTTGAAGAAAATGAAATCCCTCGTAGATTTAGTGTTATCGCAGGATCAATGCAGCAGTTGACTATGGGTGCAAAATATGAAGTTGAAGCTGTTTTGGAATACAATGCAAAATACAAGCAATATCAATATACTCCCAAGATGATTACAAGCTGTACTCCTAAGACGTATGACGAACAGGTAGCATACTTAAAGACACAGGTTACAGAACTGCAAGCCAAAAATATTTTGAGTGTTTATCCTAATGTGGTTGCTGATATTATTGAGGGGAAAGATATTGATTTTACTCCGATCAATGGTATTGGCGAATACACTTGGAACAGAATCAAAAATAACGTAATTGAAAATTATGCTATTTCAGATGTGTTAATTATGTTACAGCCTTTGGGAGTAACATATAAAACAATCTCCAAGTTGATTTCCGATAGTACAAGTCCTACTGTTTTAAAGCAACAATTACTGGACAACCCTTATATCCTTACGAAAGTAAAGGGTATGGGGTTCAAGAGAGTTGATGAAATTGCTTTAAAACTCAATTCCGATATTAAGGTGTCGTTAAAACGAGTGGTTGCTTTTATAAAGTATTATCTTCATTCCATTGCAAATGATAGTGGTAACACATGGGTAGCTCTTAATGTACTTGACGAGGGAGTAGGTGATACTATTCCTGAGTGCTTAGAAATTTATCAAGGGTTTATTGAGCAGCAAAAAAATGATGGAATGTTCCTTTATATTGAGGGTAATAAAGTAGGTCTTGTCAAGTACAGGGAGCAAGAACTGAATATTATTAACATACTGAAATACCTCGATAAGATCGAAACTGATTATGAGTTGGACATTCCCAAAGGAATTGCCGAAGCAGAAGAACAGTGCGGTTTTAAGTTTACTGTTGAACAGATTGACACAGTTAATAAGGTTTGCCATCATAATATAGGCATCTTCTCAGGCAAATCGGGTTGTGGTAAGTCAACCATATTAAGGGCAATCACCAACATTTATAAAAATAGTGGCAAGTCAATTGCTTGTTGCGCTTTGTCTGCGAAGGCAGCTCAAAGAATCACAGAAACAACGGGACGTGCAGCTATAACCATTCATCGTTTACTTAAATGGAATGGTAATGAGTTCAAGATGAATCAAGATAACAGGCTCGATTATGATGTGATTATTGTAGACGAGACTTCAATGATTAATACTCATATATTCTATGCTTTAGTTAAAGCAGTTAAAGAGGGCGCAAGAATAGTTATGTGCGGTGATGATGGTCAGTTACCTCCTATCGGAGAGGGTAATATTTTTCATGACTTGCTTATGTACGATGATACATTTGCTTGCTGTAAACTCACCAAGATAATGAGACAAGCTGAGAAATCTGGCATTGTAACTGATGCGGCAAAGATACGCGAAAATATTTCTCCATTAGATAGACCTGAGTTAAAGGTTTCTACCGGAGAATTGAACGACATGACTTATATGTTCAGGGACAATCGTGAGGGCATGAGAGAGCTTGCGATTAAACTATACCTTAAAGCTATCGAACAGTCTGGTGTTGATAATACTATCATCATTACGCCCTGTAAACAAAATCGTACCAATAGCACGTTTGAGATCAACAGTATCATTCAAGATGAATTAATTCCTGATACAGTACAGAGTATTAAATTTGGGATTAAGGAATTTAGAGTAGGTGCAAAGGTTATTCAGCGTAGTAACAATTATGATTTAAACGTATTCAACGGCGAGGTTGGGTTTATTACTGATATTTTTAAATGTGATGGTAAGAACATGGTTCGCATTGATTTTGGCAATGGCAAGATTATTGATTTTGAACAGTCGCTACTTGCTGATGTAGAACTGGCTTATGCTTTGACTTGTCATTTAACACAGGGTTCAGAATATCAGAATGTCATTTGCATTATTGACAATACCCACTACAAGCTGTTAGACAGTTGTTTACTTTACACAGCTATAACAAGAGCAAAGAAAAAGTGTTTGTTGATTGCAGAACCTTCGGCGTTTAGAAGATGTATTCAAAACAAGGCAAGTGATAGAAACACTTGGCTAAGTTATTATAAGGATAATGAAAATAAAGAAGAGGTGGTCTGACCATGTGGATAAGAACAATTAACACACAAAACAAAGAAATCCTCATTAACCTTGACAAAATCGAGAGTATACAATTCCTCGACCAAAAGAACGAAACTATCCTTATACCCGCCACAGACCCCGAAGGTGCAGCTTATACTATCAAAGGTACTCCCGATAGAATCTTTGAATTGCTTGAACAGAAAGGTATGGTCGAGGTTTTACCGTTGCCGAGAGAAGAGGAAGATGAAGAAGAATGTAATATTGCCGATGAGGAATGGCGTGAGTGGGCAAGAAAAATGCTTAAACAGGAGTGATTAACATGAAACGCAAATACTTGGATGATTTGGGGATAAAAGACAGACATGATCTGTGGAACCCCAATGACAATAGACAATCAATATGGCAAAGACAAAGAAGGGAATATGGTTTTGACGAACGTGAAACATGGTCGCTGGACAGCGCGTTTTATCTTTGGCTTTACGAGAGATTAAAGATGTATCTTGAATACGCCAGTAAAATAGTAAATTTAGACTTTCATGAGTTCGTCTATAAAGGTGAGAAGTACACTCAAAAGCAATTGATTAATATGATGATTGAACGATTAGAAAATTACTTTGCTAACAAGTATGACACCGAGAGCGAAGAAGAAAGTAGCCGCTTGGACGAGGTTGCAGAGATTTGGGCGTTGGTGTTACCCGCGATGTGGTGGTGAGATTATGAAGCTAAATCAGTATGATGTAGATACTTACGAACAGGTTTTGCATAGTATAGGTATTGATGTAGTAGATAGAACCGCTGTTGTGTCAACGAGTAACACTAATTATTTTTATGATGTAAGCATGATCCCCATGTCAGAGCGTAGGTTAATGGGGGATGAGGTAAGAGTAGATAACAATGTTATAGTTTGTTTTGATAGGTTGGAAGTTAAACGCGAGGGATTGATTGCATATTTATCTGCATTAGTTTCAATAGATTATATTTCTATAAAAAATGATTGTGGATTATGGTATCATGATTCAAACGTGTATGCAATACAATAATGGTCAGCGAAGATTCCCCACCCTCTAAGCGACAACGTAGGGCGGGGAGGAATCGCATAGAAAGGTGGTGAATAAATGTTTAGAGCGTATAAGATGAGGATATTTCCTACAGAAGAACAAAAGGTGCTTATTGTTAAGACTTTTGGTTGTTGTCGTTGGTATTGGAATCAGGCTTTACATGACAATATAGAATACTACAAAGAGAATGGCAAAGGCAAAATTACTACTCCTGCAAAATATAAAACTGAGAACGAATGGCTTAAAGAAGTAGATTCTATGGCATTATGTAATACCCAAATGGATTTACAATCTGCTTTTTCCAAATTCTTTTCTCAACCAAAGACTGGATTCCCTAAGTATAAGTCTAAGAAAAGACCGAAGAATAGTTATAAGACAACAAGGTCAAAGGGATATGAAGTGACAGATGATTATATTAAGTTGCCAAAACTTAAAGAAGTCAAACTTGTTAATCATCGTCATAAAACAGGAATTTGCAAATCAGCTACAATATCTCTTACTTCGTCTGGACAGTATTATGTATCTTGTCTGTTTAAAGAAGAAGTGGATTTATTACCCGCAACTGATAAAGAAATAGGTGTGGATTTAGGTCTTGTTGATTTAGCAATATGTTCAGATGGAACTAAGTTTCCTGTACTACGATCATTGAGAAAAAATTTATCAAAATTAAAACGAGAACAACGAAAACTAAGTAAAATGGTTTATGGCAGTAATTGCTATCTAAAACAAAAACAAAGAGTAGCAAAACTACATGAGCATATAGCAAATCAGCGCAAGGATTATTTGCATAAAATAAGTCACAAACTCATAAACGAGAACCAAGTTGTGTGTTTGGAGGACTTAAACGTAAAAGGACTTCTGAAAAATCATCATTTAGCGTTATCAATATCTGATGTTGGTTGGTCTGAATTTGTATCTATGTTGCAATACAAAGCCGATTGGTATGGTAGAACAATACAGAAGATAGGCAGATTCTATTCAAGCAGTCAGATTTGCAGTTATTGTGGTTATAAATCAGGAAAGAAACCGTTGCATATTAGAGAATGGACTTGCCCTGAATGCGGAACACATCATGACCGAGATGTGAATGCAGCTAAAAACATACTGCAAGAAGGTAAAAGACTTTTGGCGGCAAGCACCTGCCGTAACAGGCAATTTATGCTCTCGGATAAGCTATCTCAGCCTAAAAATGAGATAGCGAAGCTGAATCGAGTTGCAAGCTCCGTCCTCTTAGGTTGGAGTGGTTGACTAATGGTAACTTATTTTCAATAGCATTAAAGGGATTGTCTCATGAATATGTACTTGATGTATTAGATCACACTACCAAAGAAGAATGGCACGAAGGCACAGTCCTCGTTGAACAACGCCTTGCTGAATTTTCGCAAGAAGATAATAAAGAAAGATTTGATTTGTAAAAAGGAGAATAATTATGGAACACAAGAAGTTTATGGACATTGAAAGAATTAAAGAAGGATATGCGACTGGTTTTAATAAGGGAGATTTTATCTACATCGAAGAGAAGATCGACGGAAGTAATGCTGCAATCAGGTATGATAAAACAACCAACTCAATAGTAGCGCAGAGTCGTAAGCAGATACTTACTCCAACTAATAATCTGCGTGGGTTCTATGAGTTTGCACAGCGGCTCGATGTTGATAAGATTAAGAAGGAACTTGGCGACAACTTGATCGCTTACGGGGAGTGGGCTGTCCCTCACACCGTCAAATATCCTGATGATAAGTACAATAATTTCTATATGTTCGACGTATACGATTTGGAAACACAGTCTTATCTGCCGCAGAACAAAGTCATAGCTATCGCTGAAAATCTCGGATTAACGATGGTTCCCATATTCTATGTAGGTGAGTTTATCTCATGGGAACATTGTATGAGCTTCGTTGGTAAGTCTGAATTGGGTGCAGAAAGTGGGGAAGGAATCATTGTTAAGAGCCAAACAAGATTAAACGATCCCGATTATCGCCACCCATTCTATCTGAAAATTGTTGGTGAAAAGTTCTGCGAAACAAAAGCGCATGGACATATAAAGCAGACCAATCCTGATGTTCTTGCAAAACTTGAAGCAGATAGGGAACTTGCAGAAACCATTGTAACCGAAGCAAGAGTTACAAAAATTTTACACAAGATGGTCGATGAAGGAATAATCCCTGCGGATTGGGGTAGTCATGATATGGGAACTATTGCAAAGAATTTGCCCCGTTTGGTGTATGAGGATTGTGTTAAGGAAGAGTCTGAAACAGTTAATGCAATTAATAACTTTGGAAAGATAGCAAACTCGATTGCAATGGGTGTAGTGAGAAATAAGCTTTAAGGAGAATTAACTATGATAAGATTTCCAGAAACAATAAACAATGTGACTTATGATAACTTCTGCAACTGCGTAGAAGCGTTAAAGAAATGGGATAACTTTGCCGATGAACTTGAAGAAATTACTGGTCATGGAATAGTTATATGGGAAATAAACGAGCTTACAGGAATAAACACCCAACTTGTGCATTTCTTAGCAAAAGCACTCAATGATGGTACAGAAGCAATTATGTATTTTCTATACGAACTTGAATATGGTGAAAGATATGCTTTTGGTGACTGCGATTATGACTACCGTGGAACAGGTGAGATTATAGAAACTCCGCTGCGTAATGAAAAAGAACTGTGGCTGTTCCTTGCACTCGATAATCAGATCATTGACAAGAATGAGTATCAAACCTTATTGGCGAAAGGGTGATAGTATGACGTTTGAAGAAAAGTATGGTTGCTTCACCAATTACCAAAATGAAACTGCGCGTAAGGCTTTAGAGTTTAATAAGGGTGAGTTGCATACTTTAGAAGTCGCTTTGAGGTTTGGCAATGATTATGCAGTAAGAACCAATCTTCCTTATAGTGAGATTGAGAATAGGTATAATAAATTAAAAGAATTAGTTGCTTATCTTGAAAAGCTGTTAAAATCGAATGGTAGAATTATTGACCCTCTTTATAGGGCATATTGGATTTCAATTAAAGACAAAGAATACGAGGTGTAACATGAATGACCATATAAACAAAACAAAACCACAGGACGTAGTTATTCTGATCGACATAGACGATGTGCTTACATACTTTGTCCCTGCGTGGGTCAAATGGCTCAACGATAAGTATGGGCTTGACGTTAGGTATGAAGATATAACCGAGTGGGAGGTAGCAAAATTCTTCCCCACACTTACACCAGAGCAAGTGTTTGAACCTTTAGGTACAAGAGAGTTCTGTGAAAGTGTACAGGTCAGACCCGATGCCGTGGAGTACGTCAAGAAGTTGCATGACATGGGTTATCAGATTTATCTTTGTACTGCGACTAACTATCACAATATCAAGGATAAATATGAGGTTATAATTAAGCAACATCTTCCTTACATTGATTGGGCGCACGTTATTGTGACTTCCAAAAAGCAAATGATTAGAGGGGATTATTTAATAGACGATTGTGTAGACAATCTGATAGGTGGCGAGTACATACCCATTTGCATGGCAGTTCCGCATAATGAATATCTTGGTTCGCCCGGAAGATGTGATAACTGGAAAGATATTTACAATTGGATTATGTTTTGTGAAAGAAAGCAGGGGCGACTGTGATGAAAGATTTTGAAGCCTATTTTTGTCCCATACCTTATTATGGTCACGATGAGGAAGAGAGGATTAGACCTCAAAAGCCCAAAGTAATCAAATACTTTTATGGAGAGTATTACGAGTGTCCTAATTGTAAGTTGATGATTATGCAGCATGAAACAAAAGATACGAATTATTGTAAGAAGTGTGGGCAGAAGTTTGATTGGAATGGAATAATTTAAGGGTGATGATATGTTTATCTTTACATGGCTTAGTAATCATAAGCTACAAACAAATGCTGAACTAATATTATTTGGTATTCTTATTTTTATGATAATTATATTTTTTATTATAGGTATAATATGGAATGAAAGGGTGTGAGTAACATAATGAATGACGATAACACTATTTTTATGGTTTCCAGACAAGCAATCCTTAATCAAATAGACAGAGAAACAAAGAACACCTCTCCAAGTCTATACGACAAAGAAGATAAATTCATGGAGTTCATGGACGATGAAAACACCTCTGAGTTTGGTAGATGGCAATGGGCAAATGGATATAATGCCGCGTTAGTGACTATAAGGTTGTTTGTTGAGAAAATGAAGAGTATAGATATGATGATCGAGATTGGTAAACCAGTCAAGGCAGTAGAACTTGCAATGGTAATGCCTTATTCAGAACATGAGATATTGGGCGCGTTATCTGATGGAACTTATCAAGGTCTTATTATGAAAGACGATGGTGCGTGGGTAGTTACAGATGAAGCAAGAGATTTGTGGGAGTGTGAGTGATATGCGACCGATTGATGGGGACGCACTAAAAGAAAAGTTACAAGAGCAACAAAAATATGGGAGCATAGCAGATAGCAGAGGTCGTGCCAAGGCTATTGTTGAGGTAATACACGCTCCCACCATTGAAGTCGAGCCTGTCAACCCCAAGATGACTAACCGTGAAAGATTTATGCGTGAAATATCAAATGAAGATTTGGCAAAGATTTTGAAAGATGCAAGTGGTGGGAATTGTCCTTGCCAGTATTGTATAGAAATGCAAGACACTTGTAAGCTCAAACCTTGTATAGAGGGAGTAATAGAGTGGTTAGAAAGTCCAAGTGACAAAGGTGAAACGGAGAGTGAATAAAACAATGCGTGATATTCTTTTCAGAGCCAAGAGAATTGATAACGGTGAATGGGTATATGGCTATTACATCAAGACCCATGATTATCTGGATAATAGGGAAATACATCTTATAGTTGGTATTGATTCTACGTCTTTTCCTGCTAATGAAATTACAGACACAAACGAAATTGATCCTGAAACTCTTGGGCAGTATACGGGGTTTACAGATAAGAATGGTACGAAAATCTTTGAGGGGAATATTTGTCATTTTTATGGTGGTGAGTATTATAGCGGTTTTTGGGAGTTGAATCACGTTTGCAAAATCGAAATCTGTGTTGAATGTTTGCATTATCTTGAAAATGCCGAATTTGTAGAGGTTATGGGAAACGTGTATGATAATCCTGAGTTGTTGGAGGAAAAGAAGTAATGAGTACAAGAAATATATTGTTTCGAGGTAAAGATGTAAAGACAAATAAATGGGTTTATGGCTATTATGTTTGGAATCCTAATGGTACTTATATTATAGCTTACGATGATGAGATTGCTCGTATGCTGCTTGTTCATGATAATTTATGTCTTAAACGCCTAAAAGGTGTAGAAGCCCATGATTGGAGAGCTGTTGACCCAGCAACCGTAGGCGAAATTACAGGTTGGAACGATTGCACTTTAACTGAAATATTTGAAGGCGATATAATTTGCTGTAAGGATAAGATTGGAATTGTTGAATATGGGGATTACAAAATAACTCTTGATGACGAGAGTGATAGTATAATAGGCTTTCATGTTAATTGGATTCAAGAAACGCAAATGAGAAAAGACCTTCAATATTGGGCGATCAATTATCATAGTGAACTCAAAATAGTTGGTAACATTTTTGACAATATAAATATTGAGCCTAAATTTAAAGAACAACTAATATGAGGTAAATAATAATGGCTAACTACGAACACATTGTCCAAGAACACATAAAACTGCATGAGTCTCTTTTTAACAAACAAGCGGATATTATAAAAGAAGCGAGTGAACTTCGAGATATAGCAAATGAATTAAATCAAGAAAATCTTTTATTAAAAAAGATACTTAGTGATGTTTTGCCTATGGTTACAAGTATAGAGTCCCAATTGAGTTTACCACCCAAGTATTCAGAATTGATAAAGTCATTTATTGGAGAAGATGACTAATCATGATTTGCCAAATCGTAATTGACTAAAGGGAGATTTGATATGCACGAATTAGAAATGTTGGATTATCTTTGTAAGATTATTCCTGATGTTGGGTTGCTTAAAGTAGAACTTGTTAATCATTTAAAGCAAATTACATATTTGTATAACAATCCCTCTCAATACACATATATAAAAGGTAAATTTGAGAATTGTAATTCTTTTGAGGAATATATTTATCATTACATTTCTTTTCGTCTGACAATAATAAATATAAAAGCAAGGGCTACAAGAGCGAAAACAATTTTTGGGACAACATACGAAGTGTCTATTGCAGAACCATCTCGTTTTAACACTCTCATTCACACTTATAACCTCTCTTCTGAACATTTACTATGGCTAATCGGAGTATGTAGTAAATATGAAGCCTATGAGCAAGTTGCTATCCTTGAACAGAGAATAGCCGAGATAGGTGGTTGCAAGTCTCTTACAGACAGATTTCAAATATGAACAAAATATTAAATTTTGCATTGTACCTAATTTCCTATTGACAAATAAGATTATATGGTGTATAATAAAGTTACAGAAAGAGATATAATCTAAGGCGTAAAGTAGTTGATATTTACAATTGCTACTTTACGACCTATATTTTTATCCCCTTTAAGCATTATGTGCTGTACCTAACGGCATTTGCAAAAATTATAACATTATATATCGTACCTAAAAGTGAGGTGAGAAAATTGCACTTTGGAACGCCTTTAAAAGTACCTCGAAAAAAAGCTGAATTTTATCAGGATTTTTTGACCCTATATTGGCAAGATGAAGCCAATTGTGGGCTGTCTGATTTCAGTAGTTACGAGGATTATGATATAAATGAGTTCATGCACATAGAAGGAGATGATACAGAAATGGTAAGTCGAAGAATTTTGATTGAGAAGTATAAGGACATTAAACGCTTTGTGGATATCGCCAGTAAATATGGTGACGATCTGATAATCAAGGGAATTAATTATGAGTTTCCTGCTTGTTCTCTTATGTCAGTTATGTCACTCGTTGATTTGAGCGATAGTGTAAGAATTATGTTCCCCGAAGAATACATTGAGAGCGTTGAAATGGACTTTGCAGAATGGTTGTGTGAACAATGAACCGCAGACAAAGATTTATTTGTCAAGCTCTTGTGTTTTGGTTGCTTGGTGTAACTGCAATTGCGGTGAGTGACTACGTTGACCAAGAGAAGTATGAACGCCAAAAAGATGTAGGTGCAACTAAACTTGCTACTGTGAGCGTTGTGACCGAAGTCAAACCTCAGAGCGAACGTGTTCTAAAGTTTGAGTTACATCAAGGCGGGAGTTATCAGCCGAAAGAAAGTTACATAGAGAAAACCATTGTTAAAGAACAGGTGTATGAGAGTTTGGAAATACCGCAAGGTCGAACAGATAATTTCATGTACATGGATTATCGAGCCTTAACCAATACGGCTTCGGCACAATATGAATTGCAGCAGTACGCTTGGACTGATTCACAAGGATTCCGTAGATATGGTGACTATTACATGGTTGCTATGGGAACTTATTACGGTTATGTCGGTGAGACGTTTAGAATAACAACTGATCGTAACAATTGCTACGATGTAATTCTTGGGGATTGCAAGGGGACAGATGCGGTTAGCTATGACGGTAATCACAGTTGGTATCATGTTGCAGGAGATTACAGATTGAATGTCGTGGAATTTATCGTTGCGACTGAATACTTGCCAAGTGAGGTTACGTTACATGGTGACTGTGGTGTGCTTGAAAATATCGGCGGGAATGTTATAAAGATTGAGAGGTTGGAATAATTGCAAATAGAAAGAACATGGGCAATGCCTAATGGTAATACTTTTACAATAAAACCAATCAAAGAACTTGTTGAATCTGTTATAAGCTCTTTACATAATAGCGCGGTTATCGTTGACCCTTTTGCAAACAATTCTAAGTATGGCACCATAACTAATGACTTAAATCCCGAATATGATACTACTTATCATCTTGACGCATTAAAATTCTTACAACAATTATGCTCTGATAGTGCAGATTTAATTCTTTATGACCCGCCATACTCCATCACTCAGGCTGCTACGCTTTATAAATCCTATGGAAAAGAGAAGTTGGAAATTAATGTCGCCAATATGAAGTATTGGGCTGAGTGCAAAAAAGAAGTAGCAAGGATATGTAAAAGCTCTGGACAAGTTCTTTCTTTTGGTTGGAATACTAATGGAATAGGCAAGAATAGGGGATTTGAAATTGAAAAAATACTAATAGTAGCTCATGGTGGGTCTAAGAATGATACACTATGTACTTTGGAAAGGAAGTTATAAATGAATGTGTTGGTAGCCTGTGAAGAGTCACAGCGCGTTTGTACCGCTTTCCGTAGGGGGGGGCATAATGCCTTTAGCTGTGATGTGATTGAACCAAGTGGAGAACACCCTGAGTGGCACATACTCGGTGATGCTTTAGATGTTATAAATCCTAAACCTGATAAGATTTCATTCAGAACTATGGATAATAAGACTTACATAATTGATAAATGGGATTTAATAATTGCTCACCCACCTTGTACTTATCTGTCCAATGCGGGGGCTTGTAGGTTATATCCCAAGAAAGGTCAGTTAAATCAAGAGCGATATACCAAAGGATTACAAGCCAAAGAGTTCTTTATGCAGTTCATTAATGCTAATTGCGAACACATTGCAGTTGAAAATCCAATACCTTCAAAGATATATAATTTACCTAAGTATACACAGATCATACAACCCTATCAGTTTGGACACCCATACACTAAAAAGACCTGTCTCTGGTTAAAAGGATTGCCTAAGTTACAACCCACTAATGTAGTTGAACCACAAGGTATGTGGGTTAATGGCAACTCAAATATTTGGAAGAAGCAAGCTGCTGATGGTAATGTTACAGGCAAGTCCAAAGACCCTCGTGTTCGAGCCAAAACTTTTGATGGGATAGCAGAAGCTATGGCAAATCAATGGGGAAATTTGAACAAAACAATAATTTAGCATACTATATATAGCGGTTATAAATACATATTAGAACCTATATATAGGGGTACTTTTAAAGAAAGGTTTTATAAGGAGAATTAAAATGGGATTATTTAGTAAGAAGAATGATATAGAAACTATTGAATTATCAAAGAAGATCAGCCTTGCCAAAGACGAAGTTCACAAGGTCTGCTTAACTAAACCGATTCTGAATGGACTTAAAGCCAAGGTTTGTCTCGCCATAGACTATTCGGGGTCAATGTCTGACCTGTATGATAATGGCACCGTGCAGTCAATTTTCGAGAAAATGCTTCCGCTTGCAATGGAGTTTGATGATGACTGGACAATGGAAGCGTGGAAGTTCGACAATGGTACGAAACGCTTAAAAGATGTAACGCCACAGAACATTGCTAACTATGTAAAGAAGAATATTAATGGTTCAATGGGTGGCACAAACTATGCACCTGTTATAAATGAGATTGTGGACTTCTATAAAAACTCTAAAGCCCCCGTGTATGTAATCTTTATTACTGACGGTGATAACTGGGATAAAGACGATGCAACAACTGCAATTCAGGCAGCTTCAAAACTTCCGATTTTCTGGCAGTTTGTCGGACTTGGTAATAATGGATATTCATATTTACAAGACCTCGATGACATGACAGGGCGATACGTTGATAATGCTGATTTCTTCGAGGTACGAAACGCCAATGATATAACTTATTTCAATCTGCTCAATGAGTTTCCAAGTTGGTTGAGTAATGAAAAAGTTAAGGCTATGATTGTGTAAAGAAAGAAGGGGTAGCAATAATGCCACTTAATAAAGGTTATCTAACAGCAAAACAAACTCCCGCATCTGATGAGTGCCTTACCCCTTTCTATTGTGTTGACCCTCTCCTTGAATTTCTTACAGACAAGAGCAAAATAATTTGGTGTCCTTTTGACAAAGAATATTCTGCGTTTGTTCAAGTCCTCACAGGGGGGGGGCTAACAGTAATCCATTCCCATATAGATGATGGTCAAGACTTCTTTGAGTATGAACCCAATCTATGGGACATTATGATAAGCAATCCCCCATTCAGCAAGAAAGACAAGGTTCTTGAAAGAGCGTTTAGCTTTAACAAGCCCTTTGCACTTTTACTTCCTTGCAATAGTATTCAAGGCAAGTCAAGGTTTAAGATATTTAATAATGAAATACAAATGCTCTGTTTTGATTCGAGAGTCGGTTTCTTTATGAATGGCGATCTAAAAAATGTAACTGAGGGAACTGCTTTCGGTTCTGCTTATTTTTGTAGAGATTTTTTGCCGAGTAAGTTGGAACTGAGAGAACTACATAAGTATGAAAGGACGTTGGTTGAATGAAACAAATACTAATTGTTTATGTATTGGGAACAGTTTTGATACAAATAGCTATGTCTATTGGTATTACTTACTGTGCTGTATATTTCAATTCTCCTAAATTACTTTGGTTTCTTTTGCTCCCTGTTATAATTTCACCAAGTATTAAAAAGACTACTGAAATTGATAAGGAAAGAAGTGATTGAAAATTGTCCAATATAAGCACCTACATCTCAGACAAAGGTGTTCATAACAGTGAACGTTTAAAAGAACTGCAAACCTTGCCACTTGACCGCAAGATAGCAATAACACAGGCTCGTATTATTGAGTGGTTTAACTTTTGGGAAGGTAACGTTTATGTTTCTTTCTCAGGTGGCAAAGATAGTACAGTCTTGCTTGATCTTGTAATTAAAACAATTAAGGCGATTGACCCAACGTTTGAAGTCCCTGTCGTGTTCAGCAACACGGGTCTTGAATACCCTGAAATTCAGAGGTTTGCCAAGAGCAAGGGTGCGACTTTTGTAACCCCTAAGATGAACATAGTTGAGGTTATTCGCAATTATGGTTATCCTCTTATCAGCAAGGAAGTGTCCAGTGCAATTTATTATGCAAGACGTATAAAGCCGTATGACAGCGGCGCAACCTGCGACACACACACCAGAACGAGGTTACAAGGAAACAACGTTCAAGCGACTGGAACTGCAAGACAAACGACCTCCGAACGGGCGCGAATGGGGGGGGCAAGACGAGTTCAGAACTGCCATCAGAAAGCGGAACGAATTGCTTGACCAACGCATCGATTCATGTAGTCCAAAAGGATATCAGGAGAAAGGAACTCATGGGGACTATGGGTAGCTCGGATTGCTCTACTAAATCAAAGTTTAACAAGAAGAAATGGCTACCACTCGCACAAGAACTTCCTGCGTTAATATCTCATAAGTGCTGTGACGTTATGAAAAAATCACCAATAGGAATATATCAAAGGGCTACACATAATAAACCTTATCTTGGTACTATGGCAGAAGAAAGTATTATGCGTAGACAAGCATGGATAAGAACAGGTTGTAATGCTTTTGAGGGAAAGAAACCGAGTAGTCAACCGCTTAGTTTTTGGACTGAACAAGATATCTTGGAGTACATCAGAACGTATCAGATTGAGATTTGTTCTGTGTATGGGGATATTGTTGAGGAAGATGGAGTGTTGTGTACTACTGGTGTAAGTAGGTCAGGCTGTGTAGGCTGCCCTTATGGGAGCCAATATGAAAAGGGTATAACACGTTTTCAGAGACTTGCCGAAACTCACCCCAAACAGTACAAGTTCTGTATAGAGGGTGGCGAATGGGCTGATAATCCTTACTATGATCCTAACGCACCTGAGTACGATGGCGAATGGAAAAACTGGAATCCTAAAAAGATTTGGACAGTAGGCAATGGTGGCTTGGGTATGGGTTATCTCTTTGATATGGTTAATGAGATTTATGGAAAAGAATTAATAAGGTATAAGGTGTGATAAATAATGAACAACAATAAAAACAACAATAACAAAACTACTGTATCGGGCGGTATAGGATTTGGAGGACTTCTTACAATTGCCTTTATTATACTAAAGCTCTGTGGAGTGATTAAGTGGTCGTGGCTTTGGGTGCTTGCTCCCACTTGGATTCCGATAGCTTTGGTAATAATCGTACTTTTGATTATTATAACTGTTAAGAAGTGATACATAAGAGGAAGAAAAAATGAGTGATTTTAGTACACAAATCAAAACAAGTGTTAATGGTGACGAATACTTCTCGCCCCCCCCTGTGGTCGAGATGATAATACCGCTATTACAACAAAATAACATTCAGAGAGTTTGGTGTCCATTTGATAAACCTGACAGCAACTTTGTGACAATGCTTACAGACAAGGGTTTTGAGGTTACTTATGGACACATTGAAACTGGACAGGACTTCTTTGATTATGAAGCCCCACCTGATAATGTACAATGCGCAGTAAGTAACCCGCCCTTTAGTAAACGTAATGCGATATTTAAGAGACTGTTTGAGTTTAATATTCCTTTTGCTTTGGTTATGAACCTTAACGGTTTGTTTGATAGCAAAGAGCGTTTTGAGATGTTCAAGCACCAAGACATAGAACTTTACATACCAAAAGGTCGAATGAAGTTTGTAGCAAAAGATAAGGGTCAGCTCAATTCACCGAATTTTCAGAGTGTTTATGTATGCAGTAAAATGTTAAACAATCCGATTACATTTGCGGATTGGGAGTTTTAAGGAAAAGAATAAAAGGTAGGCGATGTATTTGACAAAAGATTTAACAGGACAACGGTTTGGATTTCTTACTGTTATCAGACGTATAGAAAATTATGTTACCAAACAAGGGAAACAACTTTCACAATGGGAGTGCTTATGTGATTGCGGAAATTATACAACAGCATATACTGCCTTATTAACAACAGGTCATAAAAAATCTTGTGGTTGTCAAAAACATGGTAAAGAACCTATTGACTTAACAAATCAAAGGTTTGGCAAATTAACTGTCATTGAACGAGTAGGGACAAGAAACGGCAGTCCTTTATGGAAATGTAAATGTGATTGTGGTAATGAAATTGAAACAATTACACAGAGATTGCGTAACGGAGAAGCTAAATCTTGTGGATGCTACATAAGGGATTGGATATCACAAAGAAATCGCAAGTATAATAAATATGAAATAAAAGATAATTACGTCATAGGTTATACAGAAAATGGAGAAAAGTTTTTTGTTGACATAGATGACTTAGAAAAAATAAAACCATATTATTGGAAAGTAAGTAGTAGTGGTTATATTATCGCTTGGGACAAAGAAATAAAAACCAATATTCATTTGCATAGGTTAATAATGAATTGCAATGATGAAAATTTAGTAGTAGATCATATTGGTGGCTCAAAAACAATTAACGATAATAGGAAGAGAAATTTAAGGATTGTATCACAAGCTCAAAATCAAATGAACGCAAAACGATATAAGAATAACACATCGGGGCATACTGGCGTTCGTTTTGATAAGCGTTCAGGAAAATGGCTTGCTACAATTAATTTTAATTATAAAAATTATTGGTTGGGATTGTATGAAAATTACAACGATGCAGTTAAAGCCAGAGAAAAAGCAGAAGATGAATATTTTGGCGAATATGGATATAGAAATAGTCAAAAACAAATTCAACAATATGCTGATTAAGGAGTGATTTCTATGAAAGCAAGAATCCCCAATAATGAGTATGATCCCAATACAATCGGTGTACCTAAGAAACTCATTGAGGACAAACAGTATGCCAAAGAGTTTTGGGAGTACCTTACTCAGTCTAATCCCGAAAGCGACTATGGTGAGTTCGAGGATTGGTATAACAAGCTCTGTGTACTTGACTTCAAGCAAAAGTTATACAACACTCCGCTACCTAATAGGGCAAGTCGCAGAGCAAGGAAGGCTGAAATGAGAAAGGCTGAAAAGTCTGAGAAAGGAGGTGATTGATTATGAGTGTAGTTGATAATACGAGTCCACCTAATGACAGACCGCCGATTGCACCAAACGTAGTTCCTCGGCATAAATCCTACTACAACAAAATGATTTATGTCGCAGGAGCTTATGGTGGAAGTGAAACAAACAAGACCTATATTGAAATGTGCTGTCGCAGATTCAGCGAAGATTACCCTACATACTGTTTTATAAATGGTGTTTCAGAGTTCTCTCACTGGTATAATAAGTCAAATTCTATCGTAGATGACCTAAAAAGATGCGCTTTTTTGCTAAAAAAGTCTGATGAAATCTGGGTTTTATCGGGTACAGATTGGGAGAGTTCGCAAGGTACAATGGTAGAAATTTTCGTAGCTATGGAGAATGATATTCCTGTGGTTTACGATAAGGACAAACAGCTTTCAATAAAGAAAGAGAAGTGATCTGAATATGAGCGCATTGATAATTCTTGGTATAGGTTTTATCGGCGGCGGGGTGGTAGGTATTGTTATTGCTTACTTATGCAATCGTTCAGAAGATTATGATGGAGAAGATGATAAGGGGGAATGGTAATGGACGTAGTATTTTACTCTACGGGTTGCCCGAAGTGCAAAGTTTTAAAAGCAAAGCTTGACTCTAAGGGTATTGACTATACAGTATTTAATGACATTGACAGAATGGTAGAAATGGGAATGACGACTGTCCCTAATCTTATGGTTGATGGTAAGCTGATGAATTTTAAGGAAAGTATGGAATGGCTTAACAGCATAGATTGAGGTGGTTGATTGTGTATTCTGAAAAATACGAAGTATATAGGAAGTATGTTGACTTTATAAATGGTTACAGGCTTGCAAGCAACGCGGCGACTGGTAGTAAGGTAGATTCTAATGCGAATGTTGAACATAAAAACATTACTACTTGTGCGGGAGAGTTGGTAAAGAAGATAAAGATAGGTGTCAATAGACTTCTCATGATTGATAAGCTGACTAATATGTACGGTTACGATGTTGCAGAGGAATATATTAGACAAATAGAAGCTCATGAGAAATATAAACATGATGAAACAAGTATATACCCTTATTGTGTATCTATCACTATGTACCCCTTCTTGACCGGTGGTTTATCTGATATTGGAGGAATATCTTCTGCGCCAACTAATCTCGAATCATTTGCGGGTTCGTTTATAAATCTTGTATTTGCTATTGCAGCTCAGTTTGCAGGGGCAGTTTCAACCCCTGAATTTCTTTTGTACATGGATTACTTTATCCGTAAAGATTATGGAGATAATTACATAGAACATCTCGATCAGTATGTTACAACCGATTTTGTTATAAGGAAAAGAACACTTAAACAAGCTATTGAGGATAAATTTCAACAAGTAGTTTATTCTTTAAATCAGCCAGCGGCAGCAAGAGATTATCAGTCGGTCTTTTGGAACATAGCCTACTTTGACCGAAACTATTTCAATGGTTTGTTCGAAGATTTCCTTTTTCCCGATGGTACAGAACCGTGTTGGAAAACACTCAACTGGTTGCAGAAAAATTTCATGAAGTGGTTTAATAAAGAACGCCTTTCCAAAGTTCTTACATTTCCTGTTGAAACAGTCAATCTTCTTGATAACGGAACATCTTATGTTGATAAAGAATGGGAAGATTTTACCGCTGAAATGTACGCGGAAGGTCATTCATTTTTTACTTATAGAAGTAATAGCGTAGATTCATTAAGTTCGTGCTGTAGACTCCGCAATGAAGTCTCTGAAAACACCTTCTCGTTCACTCTTGGTGCGGGTGGCGTTTCAACGGGTTCAAAGGGTGTTATTACCACAAATGTTAATAGACTTGTGCAGAACGCAGTACGTAATGGTGAAGATATCTCGGAAGTTATGCGCCGCGAAACTCTAAAGAATCATAAGTATCTTATGGCTTTCAACGAGATTGTCAAAGATAGCTTTAATGCAAAAATGCTTTCAGTATATGATGCGGGATTTATTGAATTGTCCAAACAATATCTTACACAAGGTATCAATGGATTTGTTGAGGGGGCAGAGTTTTTGGGTATTGACATTTCTCCCAACGAAGAATATTTTAAGTATGGTGAAATGATACTGAAACCCATCTATGAGGAAAACAAGAAAGCTAAAACAAAGGAACTCATGTTTAATACAGAGTTTGTTCCTGCCGAGAACCTCGGTGTTAAGAACGCTAAATGGGATAAAGAAGATGGGTATGTAGTTCCGAGAGATTGCTATAACAGTTATTTCTTTGTAGTAGAGGACGAACATTGTAATATCATTGATAAGCTCATTCTTCATGGCGAAAGATTAACCAAGTATCTCGATGGTGGTTCTGCGCTCCATATTGGTTTAGATGAACATTTAACTAAAGAACAATATAAACAGTTATTAAGAAATGCTATCAAGACAGGTTGTTCTTATCTTACTATTAACGTACCCAATACAATTTGTAACGACTGTGGATTTATCAGTAAGCATAGATTATTGAAGTGTCCTAAGTGCAGAAGTGTAAATCTTGATTATCTGACAAGAATTATCGGTTATCTTAAAAGGATTTCTTCGTTCTCCGAAGCCCGTCAAGTTGAAGCTGCAAAGAGATATTACATCAAGAAAGAAGATGTGAGCCAATGTCTCAAAGGTTAAAGTATTTAGGGTATAGTATAGTATTTCAAGAAGTTCCCAATGAAACATCTTTGGCTATAAATATTAGTGGTTGCCCTCACCATTGTGAGGGTTGCCACAGTAAATATTTATGGGAATACAAAGGAAACTATATATCAGACGATATCGAATCCTTGATTGAACAATACGAAGGCTACATTACTTGTGTTTGTTTTATGGGCGGCGATCAAAACTTGAAAGAGTTAAATGAATTATGTCTTACTGTTCATGATTATGATTTAAAGAGTTGCCTTTATTCAGGAAGTAATACATTAAAATTGAATGAAGTGCCATTTTTTGACTATGTTAAAACAGGAAGTTACCAACAAGAACGAGGTGGACTTAATTCAAATAATACTAATCAGAAAATGTATAGACGAGAACCAAATAGTTTCCACTATACGGATATTACCCATTATTTTCAAACCGCACAGAAAGGATAGGTTGAATGAGTAAACTAAAGATAATTAAAAATCCCGATGAAGAGATTGTAAATGAAATTAAAATCAAGTTAAAAGAGACATTGGGTAATTGCCCATGTGTCCTTCCACCTTTTTGGAATAAAGATACCAAGTGTCCATGCAAAAAATTCCGTGAGCAAGATTACGAGGGCGAATGTTGTTGTGGTTTATACATTAAGGTGAAAGCCGATGAATAAATGGAAGAACGCCGCAATACCCGCCATACTTCTTCATATTTGTATAGGTTCGGTTTATAGCTTTTCATTATTTGCTAAACCGATTTCAGAATATATCGGAAAGTCTCAATCGCTTGTACAGTTTGCTTTTTCACTTGCGATTTTCTTCTTAGGAATGTCCGCAGCGTTCGGTGGAGCTTTCGTAGAGAGAAACATACACAGATCATCTTTGTTAAGTACGGTATGCTTTTGTGGGGGGCTTGCGCTCACTGCATTAGCTGTACACCTTAAATCGTTACCCTTACTTTACATTGGATATGGGTTTGTTGGTGGTGTTGGACTTGGCTTAGGTTATCTTAGTCCAGTTAAAACACTTATGCTATGGTTTAAAGACAATAAAGGTCTTGCAACAGGAATTTCAGTTTGTGCATTTGGTTTTGCTTCAACAGTAGCTTCGCCAATAATTACATTTCTTTTAAATAGAGTATCAATCTCAACAACGTTTTTGATTCTTGCAGGACTTTATTTTATTCCTATGATGATAGGACACTTTTTGTTGCAGAAGCCAAAAGACTGGATAGAACCAAAATCAAATGCTGATTTTAAAGCGATCACTATGTTAAAAGACAAGAAGTTTATAGCCATGTGGTTATTCTTCTTCTTGAATATAACTTGTGGTCTTGCACTAATTCCGATAGCAAGTCCCATGCTTACAGAGCTTAATGTTAAGCCAACATTGATTGCTCTTGTAGTAAGTATTATGGGAATATTCAATGGCGCAGGAAGATTAGTATTCAGTGCTGTATCTGACAAGCTAAAGAAAAGAGTGTATATATATTACTTGATTTTCTGTATTTCAATAATTACTGCAATCTTATCTATAATTTCGCACAACTTTTCAATGATAGCTTTAATACTGATTTCAGCGACTTATGGCGCGGGGTTCTCATGTATCGCACCTCTGTTGGCTGATTGTTATGGCATGAAGAATATAAGCAAACAGCATGGGTTAATTCTTTCTGCGTGGGCTTGCGCTGGATTGTGCGGCAATCAACTTGCAATGTTTATTCAGCGCAACACAGGTTCTTACATGAACGTGTTCAAGGTAACTGCGGTTCTGTACCTTATAGCTCTTGCAGTGGCTTTTATCAACCTCAACAAGACCAAGACAAACTAATCAAATTGAATAATCACCGCCCAACACTATTCGTTGGGTGTGTGGTTATTATAAAAGGAGTGATACATCTTGTCAATGATTCCAATACTTTTACTTATTATAACACTATTGCTTTTGCTACTTTTGGTTTCAGTATTGATTTACGGTTTAGTTACAACACCATCTACCATTCCTTTAAAGGTTTTATTTGTTGCAGTATCGTTATTCTGTTTTGCCGTTTGTATGAATTTAATTACCACTCAACTCATTGCAAGAAACCAAGTACAGCCAATAGAAGTAGTTAAAAAGGTAGATTTAACTTACAACCCCGATTATCCCAATTACATAATTATTTTCAGACTCACCGAGGACAAGCTGGGGCGTAACCAATTATACAAAGCTGAAATAAACAATCATTCAGCAAGGAATTATTCGGAGGGTGAGACATATTATAAAACGCTTTATGATATGTTTAAGTTTTCGGATATTAGAAAAATAATATAGTAGTAGTGGGTGGGTAGGCAAATACAATGAAAAATATATGCAAATCCAAAGTAGCCAAAGCATATCATAGGCATCACAATATAAATCGGTATTGGCTTTTAGTTTCTGTACTACTAATAATCGTAGGAACAATAGTAGCTATGGAGATTGGTGTGCTTTACGAAGAAAAGGTTATAAGTGATATACAATTAGCTGCGATCATAGTTGGTATAGCGTTCATTTGCTTTGCTGTTATGATTATAATTGGCTCGTACAATGAGTTATATTTAGAGGAAGATTTAATCGACTTTGATAGATTTGCAAAAAAGTACAATCTTATCAAAGGACAACGTGAATACAAGCGTAGAGAAAGGAAGAATAAAAAATGGCTGATGTAAAAGCATTAACTGACTTTGAAAAGTTCAAAGAGCTATTCAAGGAAATTGGTTGTGAATATATCATTCATCTTTTTCCTGATTGTATTTATATTGATATTGATCCAATATTAGCAGATGGTAATTTAAGTGTGGAATTTGACAGACAAGGTAAGTTTAAGAGATTTGTGACGGAGTAAAAAAAAATGAGCGAGATGAGAACAGAATTTATAAAACAAACGCAAATGCAAAAGCAAAGAGTAGAGTTCGGATTTGATGCGCCAATTGATTGGACACCGGGGAAAGGTGCTTGTTGGATTGATTGTCCTTTTTCGGTATGTACTTCTTTTGGACATAGGTGTAAAGCGTTAGTTGATAATCAGTGTCCTTTTACGGAGAATGTAGAAACATTTTATTACGATGACACAACAGATATAGAGGATAAAATGTAATTAGAGGTGGCTAATATAAATTTCTACGAGATACATCCTTGTCCCAAATGCAAGGGTAATGGTAAAGCAAGATTAGTAGGCGATCTGAAAGATGGTTACATTATAGAGTGTAACGACTGCGGCTACATTGCGGCAAACTATAATGAAGCTCGTTTCACTCTTTTGGGAGCAATCAGATTATGGAATAAGAAATGTAAGTTAAGTAAGGAGCGTGATTCCAATTAAGTACATGGGTTCAAAGAGCAGGATAGCAAAATACATAGTTCCTATTTTGCAAAAAGAGATAGACGATAACAATATTAAAACATACCTCGAACCATTTGTGGGGGGGGGGGGGGGGCAAATTTAATAGAAA
>Ga0310690_10000211_pt1 | contig 139379 bp, 107 predicted proteins | sample AusTroGonzalo_MG_2_FD_207661 | JGI IMG/M metagenome (GOLD analysis project Ga0310690, IMG submission 207661) | Bovine rumen microbial communities from tropical cattle in Woodstock, Queensland, Australia - Gonzalo_04 (v2) (version 2) | ecosystem: Host-associated > Mammals > Digestive system >...
TCACGTTCTCGAGAGCCTTCCTCCAAATATCGAGAGGAGCCTTGTCAGAATCTTTCATCTTCTCGCCTACCAAATCAATGGCATCGTAAAAAATAGAATACGCGATACTCTTCTTCCCCTGCAACATAAGGTTGTTCACGAAACGAGTAACCATCGTGTCGTGGAACTTAGGATCAGGAAGTAGAATCCTCTTCTTAGGCTTTGACTTTCTCATTGTTGTAATTGTTTTTTAAAACACCTCGCGGACTACTTCTTGGGCCTCTTGGCACCATAGAGAGAACGGGACTGAGTCCTTCCCTCTACGCCAGCGGTATCCAAAGCGCCACGAAGGATGTGGTAACGTACACCCGGAAGGTCCTTCACACGGCCTCCGCGAACGAGTACGATAGAGTGCTCCTGGAGGTTGTGACCCTCGCCGGGGATGTAGGCATTGACCTCTTTGGTGTTCGTGAGACGTACACGGGCAACCTTACGCATTGCTGAGTTAGGTTTCTTAGGGGTAGTAGTGTAAACCCTAAGGCATACGCCACGCTTCTGAGGACAAGCATCCAACGCGCGGGACTTGCTTTTTACTTCTACAGTCTCGCGTCCTTTGCGGACCAATTGTTGAATTGTTGGCATAAGTGTTTGTTAATAAATAAAATAAACAGCCCCTCTTGTGTAAAAGGGGCTGCAAAGATACAAAAAATAATTTATTCCGCAAGCGCCGCAAACTCAATATCGCGCGTTGCACGTGCCTTGAGGGCCTCGCTGCGGGAAGTAGCATCGTCCAGATACTTGCGAGCCTCCTCGGTCTGGCCTCTGCGGGCGGCGATGACAGCACGGATGTAATTGGACTTTGCACACTTGCACTTGAGGGCTGCTGATGCGGCATCAAGATCTCCGTTGAGCAGGTTGGCAATGCTGGCGTTGCATCCCTTCATGCCGTCGGCAGCCTTCACCGCTGCGGCATAGTCACCCTTTATTATATTCATGACCACTACATTCTCCTTAGCCTTGGCATTTCCGGAGCGTTCGAAGCACTTGGCGGCCTCAGTGTAGTCCTCATTGCGCAAGGCAACTACGCCGGCAGCGTTGAGCACGTCTGCATCGGCCTCCTTAATCTTGCTCAGATACGCGCCTGCGAGGGAGGTCTTGCCCTGGCTCAGATAAAGCAGCGCAAGGTTGTAGCGGGCCGTGTCGGAATTGTACTTGTCGATGGCAAATTTGTAGAGAGTCTCCTTGCTTTCGCCTGAATTGCTGATAGCGGCCAGGCGGAGCAGCGCAGACTCATCGAAACCGTCCAGACCCTTCTCGTCAGCTATCTTGAGAAGCTCCTCATTGTCGTAATTGCGATATTCGGAACTGGTGACGAAGCGGGCGCGGCGCAGCTCGGGGAACACGGTTTTGTTGATTTCCGAGTAGATTTGGGACATGTTGCGAATCTCGTTTTCGCGCACAGCGGGATCGCTGTACATGGAAAGCACGCGGAGAATAAGATCCTTGTCCTCTATATTGGACTTGGAGACAGCCTCCTGGAAGCCTTCCCAGTCCTGTCCCATGCTCTTCACCTCAACTCCGGTGAGCTCGATATCCTTGGTATCCTTGGAAATCTTGTCCCATGCCTTCTGGGCGGTACCGGCACGACGGTCGGAGAGCTTTTCGTTGTAGTCCTTTCCTCCTTCCGGAGATGCGTAAGCTACGATTTGAGTCCCCTTGACGGTGGTACGCTCATCCTCCTGGAGCTTGCCCAGGCGATATTTGTAGCCCTCCATGGCATAGGTCTCAAGCTCGCTGGCCTTTACCTTGTCTGAGTTTACATCATAAAGGATGCGGGCCTCGGTGTTGACTTCGATAACCGCTTTGTAACCGTCCGGCTTGCAGCTGTAAACACCGCCGAGATCGGCCAGCTGGTAGGTCGCAATACATCCGTCCGCAACCTTAACCGGCTCTACAGGATAGTTCTTGTCTTTGTAGTGAATTACGCTGCGGAGCTCCAGGCGGGCCTTTTCGCAACCTTCAACATAGGGAAAGCTGAATTTTTCCCTTACGGTAGTTCCGGCAGAAGAGATTACCTTGAAATTGTCCTTGACCTTATCTCCCTGATACTGCAGGGTTGCGGCTGTCAGTTCGCCGCCTTCATACACAAGAACGGGAACCACATCCATAGTGGCCTTGGGATGGAAATAATCCTTGGGGCAGGTCACGGTCACGGAAACGGGAATCTTACCGCCCTTGATTTCCAGAACCTCGGGCTGGCACTGTATGACCACGCCCTGGGCGAGCTGCATTTGCTCGAGCCTGGACTTGGCGCAAGATGCTGACATCATAATGAGCGCTGCGAGCGCTGTGAAAGTGAATATTCGTTTCATATCAAATAATATTTGTTTCGTCCTACAAATGCAAAGATAAGATTTTTTACATAACTTTGCACGGATATGGATGCGCAAGAGCTTCAAATACTAAAAAACAGATACGACATCATAGGAAACGACCCTGCGCTCAACAGGGCCCTTGAAACCGCGGTAGCCATCGCCCCCACAGACCTGACCGTGCTCATAGAGGGAGAGAGCGGCACCGGCAAGGAGAACATCCCCCGAATTATACATCAGCACAGCCGCCGCAAGACGGGTAAATATCTGGCCGTCAACTGCGGAGCCATACCGGAGGGCACCATCAACGCAGAGCTGTTCGGACATGAGAAGGGAGCCTTCACCGGGGCTGTGGGCGAGCGCAAGGGATACTTTGAGGAAGCGAACGGCGGTACTCTTTTCCTGGACGAGATAGGAGAGCTGCCCAAAGAGACGCAGGCTATGCTGCTCCGGGTGCTGCAGAACGGAGAATATATGAAGGTCGGATCCTCTAAAGTGGAGAAGACCGACGTCCGGGTAATCTGCGCTACCAACGTTAACCTGTCGTACGCCGTAGCCACCGGAAAATTTCGTCAGGACCTTTATTATCGAATCAACTCCATCCAGATACAGATGCCGCCTCTGCGCGAACGCCGGAGCGACATCTACCTGCTGTTCCGCAAGTTCTCCTCCGACTTTGCCCAGAAGTATGGCTGCTGCCGCGTGACGCTGGACATCGAGGCCATATCACGCCTGTCAGCATACCGCTGGCCGGGTAACGTGAGGCAGTTGAAGAATGTCGCCGAAACCGTGACGGCCATTGAAAGCAAGCCGGTCCGCGGTGGTGACGACAAGGTGGAGCTTGGTGCGGCGACTATCTCCCGTTATCTTCCGGACGAGCAGGATTCCCTGCTGCCGGCCCAGCCTGCCGCTCCACAAGGCGGAGGGGCTCCTTTCAGCGATGCCGACAAGCAAATGATAGTCAAGGCGATACTGGACCTCAAGCAGGAGGTGGATGCACTCAAACGCAGCGTGGCTTCGGTAGACGGGGCGGCCGCCGCTCCGGCCCAGCACGGCTATATCGCGCCTCCGGCGGTGCACGACGAGCCGGAAGAGCAAATCCCTAACTTCGAGGAGCCGGCAGCTGCAGAGGTCAGCATGAGGCAGATGAGCGACGACCTGATTGAGCGCGTGCTTGCCAGGCACGGGGGCAAAGTAAAGCCCGCCGCCAAAGAGCTGGGTATCTCCGAGCGTACTATTTACCGCAAACTCGCAGAAAAGAAAAAGAAATGAGAAAACTTATCGCCATACTTTTTGCTGCGCTGGTGCTTAACTCTTGCGGCATTTATTCCTTCAGTGGAACATCCATAAAGCCGGACGTCAACTCCATCACCATCAATTATATAGAGTATAAGGCACTACGTGTTAACCCGGCTCTCAGCAACGACCTTACCGAGGCCCTGCGAAACCAGTTCCGCCGCATGACCCGTTTGGAGCAGGTAGATCAGGACGGAGATATGGAGCTCTCCGGCGAGGTTACCGGATACGACATTACCGCAGCGGCAGTGACTGCCGACGAGGTAGCCGCACGCAACAAGCTGACCGTCACCGTAAAAATTACCTTCACGGACAAAAAGCACTCGGATGAAGACTTCGAGAAGAGCTTCTCCGCGTACGCAGAATACGACTCCACCAACACCCTGGATGCCGTAGAGAGCTCGCTCTGTGCGGAGATTATCGAAAAATTGGTAGAAGATATTTTTAACGCCTCAGTGGCTCAATGGTAGGGAGTATCGACATAAAACGTCTGAACCTGGACGAGCTGCTCGGTGTGGTAAGCATCTACCCATGGTACGCCGGAGCGCGCAGGGAACTATGCGCCCGTATGGCCGCAGCCGGTACGCTGAGCGAGCAGCAGCTGTCACAGGCGGCGCTGTATGTGTGGTCCAGACGCATTTTGTCCGATATGGTGCGACGTCGGACCGATTATTCCGACAGAGCCGTGAGCGGCATTCTTAAGGACCTGATGCCGGAAGGGACAGCGGAGGAGGCACCGGCAGCTGAAACTCATCTGCAGGAGGACGCCAAACGTATCTTCGTAGTCGGCGGAGACTATTTTTCATCATCCCAATACAAGGAAGTACGACGGGCCGAAGACAGTGTATTCTCTTCTTTCGCCACTTCCGAGCGCGAAGAGCTGAACGGCGAACTGCCGGAAGAAAGCTTCGATTTCTGTACCGAAACACTGGCCCAAATATATGCAGAACAGGGTTATACAGAGGAGGCAAAACAAATTTATTCCAAACTAAGTTTGCGATATCCGGAAAAAAGTGTTTACTTTGCAGCCCTTATTGAAAAATTAGACAAAAATTAATATGAACGCTTTATTCACAACATTGACCGTGCTTGTCGTTATCGCAGCCATCCTGCTTATTCTTGTGGTGCTGCTTCAGAACGGAAAGGGTCAGGGAATGGCCAGCAACTTCGTTGCAGGCAACCAGACCTTCGGTGTACGCCAGACGGCTGACATTCTTGAGAAGATTACCTGGGGCCTTGTAGCATTCATCATTGTGCTTTCAGTGGTATCTTCCTTCACCACCGGCACCACCGGCGCCGCCATCGACGTGACCGACCGCTTGGAGAACGTTGCTACAGACGAGCAGCCCGCATTCCCCGGCGCTCCCGTGGACCAGACGGCTCCCAGCACGGAAGTTCCCGCAGAGTAATTCTCGCACGGAGCTACAAGACAGAAAACCGGCCACAGAGCGAATCTGCGGCCGGTTTTCTGTCATCCTGAGCGGGCGCAGCGAGTCGAAGGATCTTTTTGGGTGTGGTCGCCATCCTGTCCGACCCATTCCTTCGTGCCCGCTCGATTAGGCACCCCTTCAGTCAAAACGAATCGGCCGGCGACGATTTAACCCTCCCAACGTCGCCGTAAGTTTCATTTTTATTGAGTCGGCGACGTTCTAGGAGTGTTTTCGTCGCCGATTGTAGTTGCGGGCCTAAAACACCTGGCTGTTGGGCCAAATAAGGCAATCGGGCCCAAAACGCCCCCGCGGCGGTGGCGGGTGCAAAAGCCGGCCTTTTTCACCCCAACCGGCTCATAGTAGCTATCCCGGGTGTAAAACCGGCCATCCTGCACCCGGCATCCTCTGTCGTCCTGCAGCGGCTACAGGTGGCAGCAGTATTGGTGAAGAACGCTTTGTGCTTTCTACTGCAGAAATCGTCCTTGACCCCCACTTCCTAACTGGGGGTTAAGGACACTTTTGGCCCTCAGAGGCCGTTTTTGTACTTCGCCAATACTGCCGCGAAGATTCATATTGCGGCGGGCGGCCTTTTTATCAGGCCGCCCGCCGCCAGGCTGGTACCCCCATAGCTCAGAATCCGACCTTTCGCTCCGTCCCGGGATCCCCGGCTGCGGGCCACCGGCCAGGCGAGCTCGCAGCAGACGGCGGTCCGCAGCCGCCGCGCCCAGGTCCTTCGCATAGAAACCGCCATCCACCAACTCGGCCACGAACTGGTAAACACCGCACTATAAAAGAGAGCGCTCTTCTTGTAAATGACATTAAAAGACAACTTGCCCTTTGAGGGGCGGGGGTTATCTTTGTGGCCATACATAATAATCATTGCGTATGAACACATTATTCAAATTCGGGGCTGTTGCCCTTTGCCTGTTTTCGGGTATTTGCGCTCTTGCTCAAGAGACAAACGACTACTACAAATTTGACAACGACGGATATTTATGTGAATTCCAGAAAACTCTCCCCGATGGTGTGATAATCAAGTATAAAAGCACGGGGGATGTGTTTGACCTTGCGGAAATTCTGTATCCGGATGGCACCATAGTGGATTATAAAGAATCTCTTACTTGGTATGGAAAGGAGCCTCGAGTATATCTTAACTTTAATCTTGATCAAACGATAGTAGACTCGAAATATGGCGGTGAATGGGTCGCGCCGTTAAAGGATTGGTATAAAAGTCTACGAAAGGAGTCTTTTGCGCCCACAGGAAGAGCCATATTCAGCAACCTGTTCGATTTACAAAATGCGACCATTATCAATAAAGACAATTCTCAAGTATCTGTTCATTACGATTACGACGAGGATATAGACAAAAAAATTAGAGGAATTATTGACGTAAGCGAAAACGGAGACAGAATTAAGTGGACTTACGGCGAGGTTGAATCGGTAAACCTTAAAGATGTGAAGGTGTATAATCCCGAATCAGGTTCCGATCAATCAGCAGGGCGCATGATTGCAGGTATTAACGTCGGTTATTTACATGATGGCTGGGAAATCGTTGGTCTCGTTAAGGATGTAGTGAAGGAAAAGGAGGCAAAGGAGAAGGAAGAAGACGACGATGAGGACGATGACGACACAAAGAATATGAAATTCACCACTTGCAAGGGTCAGGTTATTTCTGGCAACGGAAACACGTTCTCGGGGAGATTCTCCTGCGTATCAAAGGTCGGCGCCACCTGTCAGTTGATGAGCCCCTATCTTCAGAAACTCATCGGAACAAATGCTGATAGCGGAAGGTATTATCCCTCCGGGATAGTTCTCTGCGACGGAAACACCGTAAATAAAGAGAACAAAATAGTTGCCATGTACCGTGATTGCAAGCAACTGGATGAATTTGACATGGCTGCCGAACTGGCCGCAAAGCAGGGGGAAATCGACAAACAAAGGGCCGCAGCAAAAGCGGCGGCAAACGAAAAGAAAACAATCACCACCAAATATGGCAGCAAATACGCCGACGCTTTCTTTGCCGGAAACATAATTGTCGGAATGCCCTGGAGTCTTGTTCAGATAGGACTGGACGCACATTCTTTCAAGAATTTCTATAGCGCGTTATTATCGATGGAGCGCGAGTCTGCGTATGGGAAGCGTCAGCTGTATTCCCTTGTCGGAGACGACCTTACGTACGTAGGTCATATGTGGGTGGCAAACGGGGCTGTCGAGTCTATTACGTACTATTAATACCTACTGCAACTCATCCAGGCGGGAGGCGAGGGCTTGCTGGAGGGAGGGGAAGGTGTCGTAGTAGCGCTGGATGGTGTAGTCGCGAAGGGCCGGGCGGACGGATTCCGGAGTGCGGGAGGGGATGTCGGCGTTAAGCGTGGTAATCTGGCCGAGAAGGTCGGTCCAGGCGGCATTGACCTCGTCTGCAGAAGATGCGGCGGCAATGGCGGAGCGGAAGGCCGGGACGGCAGTGTCGTACCAGGCATCCACCTCCGCCTTTGCGGCAGAAAGGGCATCGGAGAGCTCCATTTCCGCCTTGTTTCTGGCATCCAGCGCAGCCCTGGTGCCAACGTACGACCACGCAAACATACCCAAACCGAACACGAACAAAACGGCAAGCGAAATCCACAGCGGCCACCAGTAGCCCTCCCACGCTTTACGGAGATCGTCGACCGAACAATAGCGCCTGTCCGGACGCTCACTGAGGCATCGGCGAACCACCCTGCCATAACGACCGGGGAATATCTCCTGCATCAGGGCACCAAGAGTCCAGACGTCGCTGCGCGCATCGACCGCATCGCCGTTAAGAAGTTCCGGGGACGCGTATCCGCGGGTGCCTCCGAGCGACTTGACAGACACGTGGGCATCATCGTCGGCATAGCCAAGGTCGATAATCTTGACGGCATCATCGGACCTGGTAATCAGAACGTTAGCGGGAGAAAGGTCGTTATGCATAACTCCCTTCTTATGAAGGTACGACACTACGTCCAACAGTTGCCCGAACATCCGCTTGCGGCTGGCAAGAGACGGCTTCTCCGCCAGAAAGGCTGTCAGATTGCGGCCATCTACCCACTCCTGGACGATACATGGACCGACTGGCGACTCCGGCTCCCAGGTAAACACGTACCTCAGCCCGGGATGCGACAGGCCGACGGACATCTCCCACTCGCGCCGCAGCAAGTCCAGGTTGCGGCCACCATCGGACGCAGGAGCCTTGAGCACGAATCGCTTGCCCTCCTTCTCGGCCAGGAACACACGGCTGTGCGCCCCCTCCTTCAGCAAAGAAAGAACGAAATAGCCGCCCGCAGCCGCAGGGCCCAATTCCCTTAAGGTTTCACTGACCGCCTCTGACATAAAAAGACATTGATTCACAAATATATTGTTTTTATCTTTGTCACGCAATGTCAGTTCCGGTTAATATTCCCGAAATCACCGCCCTCAAACGCAGGACGGAGGAGGTCTTCAGGGGCTCCCTTCAGACGCACAATGCATTTATCGCCCTGGCCGATTCTATCGACAGGGCTCTGCGGGAGCATGTTTCCGAAAGCACACTGGAGCGGCTCTGGGGCTACTCTACCCGCGGAGCCAACGCCGTCTCGATGCGTACCCTGGACGTGCTCTCACGCTACTGCGGGGCCGCATCGTGGAAGGCGTTCATGGAAGTCAATAAGGGGAATGTCGAATCGGAAGAATTCCAACGGGAAGGTTTATCGACGGAGGACCTTCAGCCCGGCGACTGCCTTATTCTTGGCTGGCTGCCGGACCGGCTGGTGACAATCCATCTGGACGACGACCGCCGTTTCATGGTTACCGAATCTGTCAATTCCAGCCTCCAGCAAGGCGACAGCTTCGTCTGCGGCTGGTTCCAATTAGGACGCCCGCTGTATCTGGATCACTTCCGACGCTGCGGGTCCCGTAAAGAGACCCGCTACGTTGCCGGCGAACGCGGTGGCCTGACCACTCTCATCCTCAACCAGCGTCCCAAAATCTTTGGGGAATAGCGTGTCTACCGGTCCTGCAGATGGTCGGCGGCCTGGAGGAGCTTGCCTTTCAGCAGCTCAGGGAAGCCGGGATGATCGGAGAGGAAGCGCGCCACTTCGCCGGCAGCCTCCTGACTCGAGTGGCCGCGCAGCAAGCTGACGCACCAGTTCTTGGGGAAGAAGATATCGCCCGTACGCTGAATCTCCTGCAGCTCTTCGAGCCCGGGATAGATATAGGACAGCGCCTCTTTCTGGCGAAGAGGGTGATTCAAATAGCCGAGAGCGGCGGAAGCCCAGGGCTCCACGGCGCGGTTCTCCGGAGCCAGCAGGGAGGCAAACAGAGCGTCCCGGCCGGCCTTGTCCGGACAGCACGCTCTGTAAACAAAACGGAACTCCCGCAGCAGGTCGTTGTTCTGTATCCGGCCTTCCTGCAAATCGCGTATAGCCTCATAGCTCTCCGGCATCCTGACGGCCAGTTCGTAGGCGAGCGTCATATAGTCACGGACGCCGAGCTTGAGCCCTTTGTAGCCCGCCCCCTCCCGGAAGACCTTCCAGAGCTCAGACCGCACTTCCTCAGTACGGAACACCTCAAAAAGGGCGCGCAACGCCGTCAGACGTATCTCCCCGGGAACCTTTGTGTCGGACGCCGCCGAGTGAAGCAAACTCTCAAGAAGATCCGAGCCGGCCAGCGGACCGTGAACGGAAAGGGTCTTGAGATATGAGGCCGCGGCAGCTGCAACCAGCGGATCGGTTTCCGTGCGGAGTTCCCGCTCCAGCACCGCCGCGAACGACTCGGGCGCCAATTCGCTGCGCACAACCCCCTCGTACAGAGTCGCCAGTAGCGACAGCCGTGCCTCCGCCCGGGGGATGGAGGGAAGTGCATCCATTGCGGCATCGGCCGTGGCAGGATCGAGCCTGAACCATCCGTAAGAGAAGGCGTCGGGGGCAGGAAACAGTACCGCCGGGCACCCCTCCGGAAGCTCAACGCAAACCTCGGGAGCATCGCTCCACACCGTCAGAACCGTCTCCCCGTCAGCGCCGCCGAAAGAGACATTCTGCGGCCAGACCAGCCCCCGTCCCAGCGGGTCCTCCTGCCGTACGGTCAGCAAACCGCCCTCCAAGGCATAGCTGATGGCGGGCATCCCTTTTTCTTCCACCCACACGCGGCTCCAGGAGCGCAGGTCGGCATCTGTAAGCCCGTCCAGAATAGCGATAAGGTCGTTCCAGTCGGCATTGCCGAACATATATTTACTCAAATACTGACGGATACCGGTACGGAACGCCTCCTCCCCCAGCAGATCGGAGAGCATCCGCATCATCACGGGTGCCTTGTCGTAAACTATGTTTCCGTAGATGAGTCCTGCGTCGGAGAGGTTCGAGAGGTCCCTGCGTATAGCGTTTGTGCCGGCCGTCCTGTCCTCGGCGTAAGCAGGAATATTGAAGCTCCTGAAGTCTCTGAGGGGCACATTCACCTCCGGAAACAGCGGCGTGGATATCTTTGCGCCGAAGTAATTGGCAAAGACCTCTTTTGTCCAGACATCGTTGAACCAGCGCATGGTAACCGCATCGCCGAACCAAAGGTGGGAGGTTTCGTGGGCAATCAGTTCTATGCGGGAGAGCCTTTCCGATGTGGTCGGCGCGGCGCCGAGGAACATGCGTTTATCATTGAACAGAATTGCTCCGGGGTGCTCCATTCCGCCGAACTGGAAGCCGGGGACTATTACGTAATCGTATTTCTCGAAGGGACAGGGGATGCCGGTGTACTCTTCCAGCCAGTCCAGAGACTTAAATACTTGGGAGAAGATATCGTCCAGCTGCGCCAATTTGGCCGGGTCGGTTTCGCGGTAGAAGACGCTCACCGGTTTTCCGCCGCGGTCGCGGGTGTCTTTCCGCCACACTCCCGCCGCAAATGCAAACAGGTAAGTGCTAAGCGGAGGAGTCTCCCGGAACGAAATGGTTTTACGGTCGCCGGACAGCTCCGTCCTGCATTCGGGCCCGTTAGCCACGGCTTCCCAACCAGCCGGCACATCCAGGGTGAGGGAGAAACGGCCTTTCAGGTCGGGCTGGTCAAAGCAGGGAAAGACGGTCCGAGCCCTGTCAGGAACAAACAGCGAGTACAGGTATTCTTCGTTTCGATTGAGCGAACGGTCTTCTGACAGGAATTTCAGTTCCACAGTGTTTATGCCCTTACGCAAATGTTTTGCAGCCACAACAATATGCTCTCTGCGCCAGTCCACCGGGCAGTCCCGGCCATTCACCTTAAGGGCCAGAACAGCCTCACGACCCTCCCGGAAATCCAGCTGCAGGGATCCTCTATTTTTAAGATTAAAGGTGATGGTTTCACTGCCCGAAACTCTTTCGTCCAGCAACTCAGGGATATGGAAAGAGATATCGTATCGGATATCGGAAAGCTGCCTGGCACGGTACTCGGCAAGGGAAAGACTTACGCCCTCCTCCACGGCAGGCCGCTCTCTCCCACAAGAAAGGAGAGAAGCCGCCAAAGCTATTATGATGAAAATCTTTCTATACATGATGATGCTAAGTTACAAAAAAATGACAAAATGTCACTGGAACAGAACTTGACCACCCACAAACCAGGAGGACAGAATTATGGAAAACAAGTACGAATTCTTAAGCAAGTACGCTATCGACCTCAATGAGGCCGCAGCGAAAGGCCGTCTGGACCCGGTTATCGGGCGTGACGACGAAATACGGCGCGTCCTGCAGATACTGAGCCGCAGGACCAAGAACAACCCCATCCTGGTGGGCGAGCCGGGCGTGGGCAAAACCGCTATCTCCGAGGGCATTGCGACCAAAATCGTGAACGGCGAGGTGCCTGAAAACCTGAAGAGCCGCCGAGTCTTCTCCCTCGACATGGGTGCCCTAATAGCGGGAGCGAAGTATCAGGGAGAGTTTGAGGAGCGACTCAAAGGTGTTGTAAAAGAAGTGGTTGAGTCGGACGGAGAGATTATCCTCTTCATCGATGAAATCCACACCCTGGTGGGCGCAGGCCGCACCAGCGGGGCGATGGATGCGTCCAACATCCTCAAGCCGGCTCTGGCACGAGGCGAACTGCGCACCATAGGCTCCACCACCCTGGACGAGTACCAGAAGTACTTCGAGCAGGACAAGGCACTCGAACGCCGTTTCCAGAAGGTGATGGTGGACGAGCCGAGTCCCGCCGAGAGCATCGCTATCCTGCGTGGCCTCAAGGAAAAATACGAGACGCATCACCGCGTGAGTATAGAGGACGACGCACTGATCGCCGCCGTGAACCTCAGTCACCGATACATCAACAACCGCTTCCTGCCAGACAAGGCCATCGACCTGGTGGACGAGGCGGCCAGCAAGCTGCGTCTGGAGATGAATTCAGTGCCGGAACCCATAGACGACCTCAACGCCCGCATACGTCAGCTGGAAATAGAAAAGGAGGCTATCAAGCGCGAGGGCACAACTCTCAAATCGGAAAAAATCGACACGGAACTGCGCGACGCCAAAGAACAGAAAGCAGCTCTGGAGAAACGTTGGAACGAGGAAAAGGGTATCGTGACCGAACTTACCAACCTGCGCCAGCAGATAGAAGACTACAAGCGCGACGCGGCCATTGCCGAGCGTGCGGGCGACTACGGCAAGGTGGCGGAAATCCGCTATGGCAAGCTAGCCGGCGCACAACAGCGCCTGCAGGAGCTTGCGCAAAAGCAGGCCGCCGTAAAGGATCCTATTATCACAGAAGCTGTTACGCCGCAGGATATAGCGGAGATAGTGGCCCGTTGGACCGGAATTCCCGTGGGGCGCCTGCTGGAGAGCGAAAAGGACAAGCTCCTGCGCATGGAGGAGCAACTGCACAAGCGTGTGGTGGGCCAGGACAAGGCAATCGAGGCAGTAAGTGACGCCGTACGCCGCAGCCGTGCGGGCCTGAGCAACGAGCACCGTCCCATCGGAAGCTTCCTCTTCCTGGGGCAGACCGGCGTAGGCAAGACCGAGCTCGCAAAGGCGCTGGCTGAGTTCCTCTTCAACGACGAGAGCATGATGACCCGTATCGATATGAGCGAGTACCAGGAGGCACACACCGTTTCGCGTCTCGTGGGAGCGCCTCCGGGATACGTGGGTTACGACGAGGGCGGCCAGCTGACAGAGGCCGTAAGACGCAAACCATACTCCGTAGTGCTGCTGGATGAGATAGAGAAGGCCCACACCGACGTATTCAACACCCTCCTGCAGGTTCTGGACGACGGTCGTCTTACCGACAACAAGGGGCGCACGGTGGACTTCAAGAACACCATCCTCATCATGACATCCAACCTGAAGGAAGAGGAGTTGCGCCTGCGGATGAGACCGGAGTTCATCAACCGAATCGACGAGATTGTGATATTCGACACTCTTACCAGGGACGACATAAGGCAGATTGTCCGGATACAGATGTCTCTGCTGGAGAAGAAGCTGGAAGACGAAGGCGTGAGCCTGGAATACACTCCGGAGTATGAGGAATACGCGGTAGAGAACGGCTATGACCCCGACTTCGGAGCCCGTCCGGTGAAGCGTCTGATTCAGCGCGAGCTGGTGAACCGCCTAGCTCGCGAGATTCTCGAGGGACGCATCCGCAAGAACTCCGCCATCGTTGTGAGCGCCGGACCTTCCGGAGTGGAGCTGCGGCAGAAATAGCCGCTTTGTTAATATTGCAATAAAGAGTATATTTGTAGGGTACTGTGTCATTTTTTAAAGAACGAAGAATACCCTACAAATTGCTCTTGCCATCTTTTCTTTGGCAGCAATTGCCATCTCTTGCAACAGGGAATCTATTTATCGAGGTCATCCTCTTCTGTTTTGTTGTTGAATCAGTTACAGTGCGGCGATTTCTTCTTTGCTTAAGCCATACGCGCCTCACGTTTTGCGGCACCGCCGCCGCGCGTAGCGGGGCGCGGCGGCTGCGGACCGCCGTCTGCGGCGAGCTCGCCTCAAGGGCTCGCCTGGCCGGCGGCCTGCTGCCGGGGACTCCGGAGCGGAGGGGAAGGCCGGATTCTGAGCTATGGGGTACCTGCCTGGCGGCGGTCGGCCTGATAAAAAGGCCGCCCGCCGCGGAGCGACGATTGCCACGAAATACATACTGTGGTGCTCACGTGTATCTCGTGGCTCGAGGATTCGGGGGCATTGCCGCATCACACGGGACCAATATCTCCACCCGCTGAACCCGAGGGGCAGGGAACAGCCTCCCCCGGGATTGTAGCAGTTCTCCGTCGATCCGCTGACAACCGGAGTTGCCTCCGTGCGTTCCTACCCTGGTTGCATTTAGGGACGGCAGGAACAAAAACCGCGTTTTTTGCGCCTACCCCCTCAGCGAAATGGGACGGTAGGAACAGCGAAGGTAGACGGTGGACGGCATCCCCCTGTCGCGTTCCGCCACCTCCTGCCGCGGCGGAGATGCCCGATCGGGGTCGGGCATGACGAAAAAACCGGCCGCAGATTCGCTCTGCGGCCGGTTTTCTGTCATCCTGAGCGGGCGCAGCAAGTCGAAGGATCTTTTTGAGTGTGGTCGCCATCCTGTCCGACCCATTCCTTCGTGCCCGCTCGATTAGGCGTCCCTTCAGTCAAAACGAATCGGCCGGCGACGATTTAACCCTCCCAACGCCGCCGTAAGTTTCATTTTTATTGAGTCGGCGACGTTCTAGGAGTGTTTTCGTCGCCGATTGTAGTTGCGGGCTTAAAACACCTGGCTGTTGGGCCAAAACCACCAAAACATAAGGCAATCGGGCCCAAAACACCCCTCTACCGGGCCCAGTGAACCATAAGTGATTGGTTCATAATACTCAGTACAGCAACGTGTACGACCAGTCTGCCATCACGCTTGACCTGCGTAACTGGAACGACTACGACAATCCGGTACAGTTCTCCCTTTAAGAAGCTATTCCCCGAAAATCTCGGCGAGCTTAGCTCCGAGGGCATCGCCACGGAGATCTGTGGCTACGATCATGCCTTCGGGGTCTATAAGGAGACTTGCAGGGATGGACCTCACGCCGTAAGTCTCGGAGGCAACGGTCTGCCAGCCCTTCAGGTCAGAAAGATGAATCCAGGGCATATCCAGATCGGCTATAGCCTTGACCCAGGCCTCTTTATCATTATCGAAAGAAAGACCGACAATCTCCAGGCCTTTAGGATGGTATTTCTTATATGCAGCCACAACGTTGGGCATTTCCCTGCGGCAAGGACCGCACCATGAGGCCCAGAAATCTACGAACACCCACTTGCCCTGGCCTGCGAACTCGCTGAGTTTGTGCATCTTGCCATTCACGTCGGGCTCCTCAAGGTCTATGAACCGACTACCTGTCAGCTTATCTTTTCCGGCCTCCATCTCGGCAAGCATTTCGTTGTAAGCCTCCATCTGCTGTTTGACTTTCTGGGTATATGGATGATTGGCATAGGGATATTCGGGATTGAAGAGATCCTCCGTCTCTTCGTCCTCCAGAAGCTGGGCCAGGTCGCTTGCGAATGCGGCGGGAATGAGGTTGTCGCGATTCTCCTCCAGAATCTGGCGGTAACAGTCTGAAAGGCCTTCTATTGCCTTTGTCACCTCATCCTGACGAGCTTCCTGCTCTTCGGCACTCAGATCTCCTAACTCATTGATAAGATTGAGGGCGCTTTCATATACTTCGCCTGCCTTCTTGTCGCAAGCAGATAGTTTTTCGTTGAGTTCGGAGCCGGTAAGGCTGTTGTCTTCCAGGTTCACGCTTATCGGAGTACCGTCTGCAAAGAATGGTGTCAGCCAGTCGTCACCATCCTTCTGGACGGCCAGGAGGGCATCTTTTTCAACCTTGCCGCTGAGAGTTACGGTGCCGTCGGTAATCTCGCCGTCGGCAATCACCTTATCCGTGAGTCTGTCGATTATGTTAACCACCGTGCCATCCTCGGCACCGCTGGCATTTACTACATAACTCACCTGCCCGCTTGTGCAGGCATCAATCACCGCAAGGGTGAGAATGATAGAAAGAACTGATAACTTTTTCATATAATCATTTTTTGTTGTAAACGGAGAAACGCCAGGTGATACCAATGTCGAAATTGTTCACCAGGTCGTGGTTGTCTCGGAAATAGGCGGCGTGAAGACGGAGTTTTTCGTTGTTCATTGGAAAAAACTCCACTCCCGCTCCATAATACAGATAATCATGACCGGCTGGCAGAACCAGGTCGTAAGAGCCCACGTGCTCGGCGGAAACCACGCTGTTCCACTCGTCATTCCAGTTAGGGTCAATGTTGGAAGCATCGTTCCGCTCATAGCCCACTTTGGTGCAGAGATTCCATTTGCCCAGCGTAAGAATAGCTTTCACTATAAAGGACCAGTCTGAAAACTTATTCTTTTGGCCGAAGGCGAAGCGGTCAATGACATCTAAATCCACCACGAGCGGGCCCATGGGAAACTTGTTTCCCAGCACCACCCAGTTCATTTTGCGATGCAGCTCGTCCTCCACAAGATTGTAGCTCCAGATAGTCTTCCACCAGGGGAAGAAACTGCCGTTCCAGTAAAGGTTGTATGAATAGGAATCCTGAGTACCCGGGGAAATGGGCGACGGAATGAACTGAAGGTTAATGTCCTGACCCTCGGCGGGAGTGAAAGTGGCCGTCACGCCGAAGGCGTAATACTGATAGAGGCGATTGCTGAAGGCACCGTAATAGTAAACATCGATGGGAGCGGAATCGATTTCATATCCGCCAACCCAGATAGGATGCTTACCGGCGGTAAAGGACAGCTTTGGAGTCGCCTGCCACTTGAGCCACAGGAAATCGGTAGCATTGAAAGGGTTCTTTTCGTCTATCTTCTTGTTTAGACGCTGGCGTACCCGGAAAGTAAGCCCGTCCGTTAGCTGACCCTTGATATGCAGGTTGAAGTAATCTCCCTGAAAATGAGAATCATACACTCCTGCCGTAGTCTGCTGATGGAAGGTGGCCCGGGTGTCGAAGGAGACCTCCTCTATGAAAGTCTTCCCCTGAGCCCCAAGGCCGACGGACTCAAGCAACAAGAAAAGTATCAGAAACGAACGTTTCATGCTTCTTCAGCAAACAACTTTACAAGGTTTAGAATCACTGCTGACGCTTTCTGCATCGACTCCAGAGGCACCCACTCCATCTTTCCGTGGAAATTGAGTCCTCCGGCGAAGATATTGGGGCAGGGCAGGCCCTTGAATGACAGGTTGGCACCGTCTGTTCCGCCTCGGATAGGCTGGATACGGGGTTTCACACCGGCCATTTCCATGGCACGCACCGCTTTCTCGATGATGTGATAATGAGGCTCCACCTGCTCCCTCATATTGTAATACTGGTCCTTGATGGTAGGTACTGCCGTTCCGACGCCGTACTTGCAGTTGATAAAGTCGCAGCACTCCTGCATGACAGCCTTTTTCTGCTCAAACTTGTCGCGGTCGTGGTCGCGTATAATCCAGGTGACGGTACTCTCTTCAACGCTCCCCTTGAAGCCAACGATGTGGAAGAAGCCCTCGTAATCCTGGGTGAACTCCGGTCTCTGCCCCACCGGCAGCAAGCCTATCAGTTCCTGTGCTATCAAGATGGAATTCAGCATCTTGCCCTTGGCGTAGCCAGGATGCACATTGCGCCCTTGGACATGCACCACTGCAGATGCAGCATTGAAATTTTCGAACTCCAGTTCTCCCACTTCCCCTCCGTCCATAGTGTAGGCGTAGTCGGCGCCGAAACGCTTTACGTCGAACTTCACCACTCCGCGGCCTATCTCTTCGTCGGGAGTAAAACCAATCTTAATCTCACCATGCTTGAATTCCGGATGCTCAACCATATACTGTACGGCATCCATGATTTCCGCAACGCCGGCCTTGTCGTCGGCACCCAGAAGGGTAGTGCCGTCCGTGGTAATGATGGTTTCCCCCTTGTGAGCCAGAAGTTCGGGGAAATCCTTCGGATCCAGAAACAGTCCGGGAACGCCCTTCAGAGCTATCGGAGAACCATCGTAATCCCTGATAACCTGAGGCTTCACATCCTTTCCGCTGGCATCGGGAGCCGTGTCCACATGGGCGATAAATCCCACGGCAGGTACCTTGCGGTCGATATTGGACGGAATCGTAGCCATCACGTAGCCGTACTCGTCCAGCTCCGCCTTAAGGCCCAATGCCACAAGTTCGTCACGCAGCAGCCGCAGCAAGTCCAGTTCCTTTGCCTCGGACGGCTGTGATTCGGATTCTTCGTTGCTCTGCGTATCTATCGACACATATCTGAAAAAACGGTCTAATAACTTTTCCATAACTGTTTATTCTTTAACTCTCATAGAAGAAACTATCATATAACCGCAAATGGCAAGGAAAGGAACGATGGCTATCATCTCCGCCGGAGCCGCACCGGACGCACCGGCAGCATTCCAGACCGTCAGATACCAATCCACACCGGCAAACTTCAGAATAGCCGAAACCACACCCATCAACGCACCGCCGGCAATGAAGCCGCTTGCGATGAGCGTTCCCTTCTCCTGACGGGCCGTATTCACGGAAGCCTCCTTGCTGCGGGTGCTGACGAACCAGGAAATGGCACCGCCGACCAGCAGCGGCAGGTTAAGGTCAATGGGGATAAACATACCAAGGCAGAAAGCCAGGGCCGGAACCTTGAATACGGTAAGCAAGATGGCGATGACGGCACCTATGCCGTAAAGCAGCCAGGGAGCGCTTCCGCCACTCATCATTGGCTGGATAACGGCCGCCATAGCATTAGCCTGAGGAGCCACAAGAGCCCCTTCGCCCACAAAACCGTAGGTCTTGTTGAGTACCAGCATTACTCCGCCGACCGTGGCTGCGGCAACCGCCACACCCACGAACTTCCACGCCTCCTGCTTACGTGGAGTAGTGCCAATCCAGTAGCCGATCTTGAAGTCGGTGATCAGGCCGCCTGCCGTGCTGAGCGCCGTGCAGACCACTCCGCCGATGACCATGGCAGCAACCATGCCGGCATTTCCTTTAAGGCCTACGGCTACCAGCACCAAAGCAGTGATAATCAGAGTCATAATCGTCATTCCACTGACCGGGTTGGTACCCACGATCGCTATTGCATTGGCAGCCACGGTAGTGAACAGGAAGGCGATGAGAGCCACTATTAGAAGGGCTATCAATGCCTGCCAGACATTGTTCACCACTCCGCCGAAGCCAAAGAAGGCGAAGATTACAAGTATGGCGATAATGATTCCGAAAATAACAGTACGCATGGAAAGATCCTCCTGTGTGCGTTCGGCAGAGGCTTTCCCGGCACCTGGCTTGCGCTTGAACTCGCTTACTGCAAGTCCAACGGCGCTCTTAATCACTCCGGCGCTCCTGATTATGCCGATAATGCCAGCGGTAGCAATGCCTCCTATGCCTATATGGCGGGCATAGGTGCGGAAAATCTCGTCCGGACCCATGGCGGCTACTGCAGGGTCGCCGGAGACCAGGTTGAGCAGGGGAATGATGACCAGCCATACTAGGAAGGAGCCGCAGCAGATGATGAAAGCGTACTTCAGGCCCACGATGTATCCCAGACCGAGTACGGCGGCGCCGGTATTGAGTTTGAGCACCAGTTTAGCCTTGTCCGATATCACCTGTCCCCAGTGGGTTACGGTTGTGCTGAGAGTCTCCGCCCAGGCCCCGAATGTTGCCACCACGAAGTCGTAGATACCTCCGATGAGGCCAGCAAGTACCAGAGTCTTGGCGCTGCTGCCCCCGCTCTCTCCGCTCACAAGCACCTGGGTAGTTGCAGTAGCTTCAGGGAATGGGAACTTGCCGTGCATCTCCTGTACAAAGTACTTGCGGAAAGGTATCAGAAAGAGGATTCCTAGCGCGCCACCAAGCAACGAACTGAGGAACATCTGCCAGAAATTAACCTCAAGTCCCAGGATGTATATGGCAGGAAGGGTAAAGATGGCACCAGCCACCACAACGCCGGAACAGGCGCCGATACTCTGGATAATGACGTTCTGCGCCAGTCCGTCCTTCTTCTTAAGAATTCCGGTGACGCCTACAGCTATGATGGCGATAGGAATTGCGGCCTCAAAGACCTGGCCTACTTTCAGGCCGAGGTAAGCCGCGGCCGCGGAGAACAGGACTGTCATCAACAGACCCATGCTCACCGAGTACGGAGTCACTTCCCGGGGCTTGCTCTCCGGGCCCAGGAGAGGCTGGTACTTCTCGCCCAGGTTCAGGGGCCGGTGCGCGTTTTCCGGAAGCCTTACGTTTTTGTTCTCTTTCATACTTTCTCTGATAAATTTCTATATATTTCTGCAATTTGGCAGCATCGTTCCGCTCCTGTTTCTGTAGTTTGAGCAGCAGCCTGCGGGTCCTGACACGTTTTTTCTCCAGTTCCTTGAGCTTCTTAGCCTCCAGCTTCAGCGAATCCAGACGGTCCAGTTCGGCCCACCTTGCTTCCCTGGCGGCTGTCCTGGCATCGCGGGCGGCCTGTCTGAGCCGCCGGCGGAGCTCCCTTTCCTCTTTCTTTTTCTGCTTCGGGTCCAGAGTGGGTACGGCGAGCGGATCAACTTCCTCCTTATTCTTCTGCCCTGCCGCCAGACTGTCTGCGGAAGGCCTGGTGAGCGAATCCTTGGCCGCAAGAGAATCGGCAGACGGTTTTGCCAGCGAATCTTTCACGCTTTGAGTAGCTGCAATCGTCGTGTCCGCAGGAGTGGTGATGGTATCGGTACGGGATTTCTTCCTGGGGCCGTCCAGCTTGGACGGCGGCAGGAGAGTATCCGCAACAGCTGTTGTATCCGGCTGAGACTGACGCACTTTGGCCTCGGCAGCAGCATTTTTGCGGGCCTCTATCTCATCCATGATGCCCTTTATATATCCAGGGAAATAGACCTCTGAATATTTGAAACGAGGCTTGTTCTTTATGCTGTAATCCATCCGCTCGGAAGGCCTTACTGCTATCTTGCTTATGTCCTCGGGGCTCTTGGGGCACTCGTCGTAACGCCATTTGAAGCCCTTCATGGTACGTTCAGATTCGGGAAGCTGTACGACGGGGTAGGCGTTATTCTTTGGCTGCTCAAAGTAGTACACCCGCTCTATTTCACCGTCAACCAGAATTCCGGAGAGCATCTTGCTTTCTACCTTGTTGACGGTTGCAAAAGCCTCATTTTCCCGGAGATAGAATATCGCGGAAGAGCCTCCGAGGGCGTCGAAACGCTTCAGCGAACTGTCCAGGCTGTCGAAATAGGCCAGGATTTCCGCGCCCTTTATCTGGTCGTAGCTGACCGCATCCTCCCGAATGATTACGAAAGCGTTGGACTGCAGGCTGGCCTTTCTCGGACCTCCACCTCCTATCAGCACGAAAAGACTGTCGGCGGTGTACTGACGGTTCCCGTCGTTCCACACTACGGGATCCTGATAGAATCTGGCAATTGAATCCAGATCGCAGTAACTCATATAGTCGCAACGCATCTGTATGTCTTTGCGGAAGACGCGAACGTTGCTCTTGCCGTAAACGAAGCCGATGCCTGTAGTGTCCGGGACTACAGGGACGGCCAGGCTGTCTTGGAGGGCCAGGCTGTCTTTGAGTGCCAGACTGTCAGCCTGCACCATAAGACTGTCGACCCCGGAAACCGCCCCCAGAGAATCTACCCGTGCTTTCTGGCCGGTAAGACTGTCTATCTTTGCCAAGGCATCGTCCAGCGCAGCGGTAGGATTGCCGGATTTTTTGGCTCCAGGGACCTTTTCTCCATTGCCCTTAGACCTGGAGGGCTTGGATGCCTTGCCACCTTTGGCACCCACGGTTTTGCCTTGTGGTTTGCTGGCTTCTTCCGCCGCTTTTTGCGCTTCTTCGGCGGCCTTCTTCCTGAACTCCGTCACCGGGTCCGTCAAAATATCTGCCAGCCTGCTTTCACAGGCCTTTACAGTTCCTTCCGGAATGTCACACCGTTTTATACTCCTGTAAATAAGGGTATCGGCACCCATGTAAATGGTATCTTTCCTGGAATCTTTGGTGGTTTGCAGGGCCACTGCGGCATTCTGCCTAAGTTCCACCTGGGAGAGAGTGTCTATAAAATGCACCCTGTCCGCCACTGCCGTGACTTTGCGGCTGGTATCCTGCAGCTGGGCATTGCCGAGCAGGACAATATCACCGCTAAGTCTGTAGTAATAAAGCGAGTCGGACCAGAATTCCTGCTCATCGGACATGCCGTGGACCTTGTTGTGCAGAAACATGGTTTCGGCACTATTGCTATACCAGCCGGACTCTCCGGACAGCATCTTTCCGTCTTTCCAGAAATCTATGTGAATGGGAAATTCAGCGACGTCCCTGTCCGAGTCGTAGTTTATCATGTAGGTCTTCACGAACATAGAATCCGAAAACATGTTCACCTGGTCTTCGAAAACAAAGTTCCTGGTGTCGGAATTGTATGTACCGTTCATGCTCTCGATAATCTGCCCGTCCTTGTCCTGCATGGCACCGCCGTAACGGAAAAACGCTATGCTGTCTTTTGTGTTGTAATCCAGGTGGCGCGTTCTCAAGGTATTCTGCTTCTTATTCTGGAGTTGCACCACCGTCCCCCGGAACTGAGCCAGGTTTTCGTCTATCAGGTAATCCAGATTGTCGCTGGTAAGTATGGTTTCGTCCTGGATGACCTTGACGTTACCGTAGGCGTTGATAATCTTGGTATCCACATTCCACATCGCGGAATCGCTGATGAGATAGGTTCCGTTGTGCAGGAAAGTTGAGTTGATTGCCTTGCGGTACTGCTGACCGTGAAGCATCAACTGCTCAATCCTGTCGGCCTTCATCAGACGCACCAGACTGTCCGCCTTTTCTTTCTTGGGACGGGCGGAGACAGGAAGTACGGCCAGCATTACTGCCAGCACGAGTACAAGCCTCAGTCTTTTGTGAATTTGGATTTCCATCCGTCGAGCTCGAAGTCACAATCCTGGAACAGCGGATCGATCTTGATATAAGTTTCTTTAATCTTGTCTTTTACGAACTGATCTACGGCCTCACGCTGCTTGACAGCCTTTACGTCGCCGAGCAGCTCCGTGTAGTCGTGCTCGAAGCTGGCGGTATGTGCAGGAACTATGCGATCCAGACGCAGAATCTTGTAAACCAGGTTTCCGTCGCGCCCTTCATTGTCCAGGGATTCGATGGGACGGGAAACTTCGCCCGGCTTGAGATCCTTTATCGCGGTGTAGTCCTGCGGCTTTATCTGGTCTATTTCGAAGTATGCTGAACCAGTGTTCGGATCTGCCATCTGGCCCCCGTTGGTGCGAGTAGCAGGGTCCTGCGAATAGAAGCGTGCTGCCTGCTCGAATGTGATAAGTGAGTCGCAGACCGCTGTCCGGAGGCTGTCCAGTTTGGTGAAAGCCTTCTCCATATCGTCCGTAGTGTAACGGGGCTTTAGCAATATGTGGCGTGCATTGAACATGTCGCCCTTTTTCTCCAATACCTCGATGATGTGGTAGCCGTCCGGTGTTTCCACTATCTGGGAGATGGCTCCCGGCTTGAGCGACATGGCGGCATCCGAGAAGGCGGGCCAGAAAATGGACTTTGAGGCCATTCCAAGCTCACCTCCCTTGCGGGCGCTGCCCGGATCTTCCGAATACAGGCGGGCCAGGGTGGAGAACTTTTCGCCGTTGATGATACGTTCGCGTATGTTCAGAAGGCGCTCCTTTACTGCAAGTGCTGCGGCTTCACGGTCCGGATAGAGGCAAATCTGGCTTATTTTGTATTTAATGGGAACTACAGGAAGCTTGTCCACATCGGAAGAGTCTATGTACTGCTTCACGTCGTAGGGCGTCACCTCGGGGATACGCTTGGCTATCTCCTGCTGTTCCTGCTGGGTAAGCGTCATCTCCTCTATCTGCTTGCGCCATTCCTGCCGTAGTTTGTACACCGGTTTATGGAAATAGGCCTCAACTCCTTCGTCTCCCCCAAGGGCGGTGCGCACCTGGTCCATCTGCTGGGACAGCTGAGCCTCGACCATTTCCTGGTTAGTATTAAGGGAGTCCAGCCTGGCCTGCATAAGGAAAAGTTTGGAGCGCATCATGTTTTCCAGGATTTCGCAACGGATGTTACGGTCCGAGGCAAAGCCTCTTGCGCTCAGCATCTGGACTTCTTGTTCCACCTCCGACAGGGTGATGAGCTCTCCGCCCACCACCGCCACGGACTTATCAACTATCCCTTTGTATTTCTGTGCCCCGGCAATCGCGGAAAATGCGAGCAGTATGAGCACAGTGGCTGCTTTTTGGTATAAATTCATATAATGACTGACTTGCAAAGCCCGTTCCAACTTATACGCCCGCTTCCTTCAGGTGCTTTTCCCAGGCCCAGGCGGCGGCGAGAGTCTGATCTACGCTGCGCCTAGCTTTCCATCCAAGTTTCTTTTCGGCAATAGCAGGGTCTGCCCAGATAGCGGTCACGTCTCCGGGGCGGCGGGGAGCTATGCGATAATTGAGTTTGAGGCCGTTAACCCTCTCGAAAGAAGTTACAAGCTCCATCACGGAAACGGGCCGTCCTGTACCTACGTTGAAAATCTCGTAAGGCTCTTCCATCTTTCCCTCTACCATACGGGTGACGGCGCAGACGTGTGCCTGGGCAAGATCCACAATGTCTATGTAGTCGCGGAGGCAGGTACCGTCCGGGGTGGGATAATCGTTACCGAAAATGCTAAGGCACTCACGCTTGCCGATGGCGGTCTGCGTTATGAATGGGACCAGGTTGTTTGGGACGCCTCGGGGCAGCTCGCCTATGAGGGCCGACGGGTGAGCTCCGATGGGGTTGAAGTAGCGCAGTGCTATTCCATGCATCCCATAAGCCTTCACGCAGTCGCGCAGGAAGTCTTCACACATCTTTTTTGTGTTGCCGTAGGGAGATGTGGCTTCCTGACGGGGAGTCTTTTCCGTCACGGGCGGATTCTCAGGCTCGCCGTAAACAGTTGCGGAAGAAGAAAAAAGCACGTTGGTACCGTGGTCACGGGAAACCTCGAGTATGTTGAGGAAGGATTCCAGGTTGTTCTTATAGTACATCAAGGGCTTCTCGACGGATTCGCCTACAGCTTTGAACGCGGCAAAGTGGATAACTGCATCTATGTGGTATTTGTCGAACAAGGCCCGGGTGGCGGCGATGTCACAGAAATCCATGGTTTCAAAAGGAAGCTTCTTTCCGAGTATGGAGCAGACGCCCTTGTAATTGGTTTCGTCACAATTTGACATGTTGTCGGCAATAACTACGTCATAGCCGGCCTGGGACAGCTCTACGGTTACGTGGCTTCCGATAAATCCGGCTCCGCCGGATACAAGTACTGTCTTTTTCATAACCTACAAAATTATAAATTTTGGCCGAAGATTCAAAATTAGTATCTTTGCCGCCATCTATGGGGCACGATAAACTAAGGAAATTTGCTGAAAACGAGTCGTTTTCATGCCTTCTGCAACCATCTGCGGAAGAGCTGTTGAAAGACGGTTATTTCAATCTGAAAGACCATCCGGTTAAAGGACACTGGGGCGGAAGATTTGCCGATTCAGAAGCTCCTCTCGTGCTGGAGCTGGGCTGCGGGAAGGGAGAATACACCATAGACCTTGCTCAGCGTGTTCCGGAAAAGAATTACATAGGAGTAGATATCAAGGGTGCCCGGCTTTGGAAAGGAGCGAAATATGCCACCGAGCATGCTCTGGGCAATGTTGCGTTCCTCAGGACACGTATAGAGTTCATTTCGGCGTTTTTCGCTCCGGGAGAGGTCTCGGAGATTTGGCTCACTTTTTCCGATCCGCAGGTGAGAAGCGAGAATTCCAGGCTCAGCTCTCCTGTCTTCCTGGAGAGATACTCCCGCTTCCTTGCTCCCGGAGGGCTGATTCACCTTAAGACCGATTCGCAGTTTCTGTACCAATATACCCTTGCCGTTTGCAGGGCCAACGGCTTGCCTGTCCTGGCTTGCTCGGAAGATTTGTATGCCGAAGCGGCATCTTTCGACCAGTGCCTCACTGAAGTCCAGACTTTCTACGAGTCGATGTTCCGTGAACAGGGTTATTCCATTAAGTATCTTTGCTTTACGCTTCCTCCTGCGATAGCCGGTCAACCACAGAAATTTATCAGTCCGTCAGACTTCGATGCAGACTACTGGAGGAGCATCGAGGGACACCGAACCCTATTCGGCCGCGACACGGCTGAAACCCGCCGCCAGAAACTCAAGGCAAAGCCGGGCGGGTCACTCGATTGAATTGATGTCCACCAGGCCACCTAGGATGGCGTAAACTGTCAGGCCGGGGGCCGTCTTGATACCGGTTTTGCGGGTGATGTTCTTCCGGTGGGTGATGACAGTGTTGATAGAGATGCTCAACTTGTCCGCAATCTCCTTGTTGAGCAGGCCGCGAGCCACTAGGACAAGTACCTCTTTCTCCCTGTCGCTCAAGTCATTATGCTTCTCGTCAAGGTCCTCCCGGCGAGCTGGACGGCCAAAGCCCGGGATACGCCTCTCGTAAAGCTCAACAAGCGGAATCAAGATGTCATCCTCAATGTAGGTATGGTGCCTAAGGTCTTCCTGCAGGTGAAAAATGGTGGAGAGGACGTCAATCCTCGGCTCTCCGTCGCACTCCGGCGGCATGGACTGCATTATCAGGTTCTTGAGATCCGACAGCGATTCCTCGATGTTGGAATGGTTATCCCGGAAGCGAGAGATGGAGTAACCGGACGCAGCATGACCGTCCAGGAGACTCTTGATATATGGTATCACGGTCTCTTCTTCGTATGCGAAATGCTTTTCCAGCTCCAATCGGTAGTCTTCGAAGAACTTTCTGAAGACCTGCTGCCTTACGGGCTGAGTTGGACGTATAAGGTCCTCGATTGAAGGTGATAGTTTTGCCAGGGCCGAATTGCGGTAATACTCGTGAGAAGAATGAAGGTACAGCAGAAGATCTTCGACGCTGCAATGCCTCAGCTGGTCTTCAGTGGGTTTGATTTCCCGTCCGGAATAAACAGAACAAATCAGGATGAAAGTGTCGGCATCGATTCCGTAACGTGAGCAGATTTCTTCCACGGTATGGTCTGAAAAGCTGCCTTTTATGCCAAGCCGGGACAAGATGCCCAAAAGATGGAAGTTGGCTTCCACCAATTCGGACATCTTCATTTTCTTATTGAGTATCATATCGTTCTGTGTGAGAATTCGCAACCGCACCAGTTCTGGTTGTAGAAGTTTTGTTCGCAGATTATCTGGGAACGGCGCTCCTGCAAGCCGCCTTTGCGCCAGTTGGCGGGCCAGAAAAGAACCTGGCTCTTTTCTGGCCTTTTAATACTATCCCCCTGCACCCCAATAGGGTCGGCTGTGCTCATCCAGGTGGTAACGTGTGGGGTAACGCTGGAAGCGCACCCACAGGCCCATGCACCGGCGGCGGCAACCTGCTCCAAACTCTTCCAACGGGAAGAAGCAAGGGTGGTGGTTAAGACGGGAATATTATGCGCCGACGCATAATCAGCGGCCCTTTTAAGTCTGAATTTGAAGCAGTTGAGACAACGGGGGCCGCGTTCCGGGGAACTTGCAAGGGCGGCAGCCCTGGACGACAATTCGCTCTTGATACAGTCCGGCCCGGTCGTTTCAATATCGCTGGGCGTCCGCCCCCTGTTGCTGCTATCTCCTGCTGTTTCAAGCACAAATGTACGCCAGGCTTCGTGGTCGTATTCATCCTCCACCAGCTCTATGCCGAGCGAGCTGCAATAGCGACGGAGCTCCGAGAGCCGCAAATCATATTCTTCCCGGGGGACTATATTGGAATTGCTAAAAAAGACTGTTGTTTTGATTCCAGAGGCGAGAAGACACTCCAGCACTGCGCCGGAACAAGGTGCACAGCAACTGTGTAAAAGGACTTCGGAGCAGCCTCCAGGAACTTCTAAATGCAACATTCAACCATTTTCAGGCAAAGTTATCAAAAATATTTTTGTGAATTTGCTAAATATAGTTAATTTTGCAGTCCCAAAGTAATGCGGCAGTGGTGAAATGGTAGACACGCTACTTTGAGGGGGTAGTGGGCATTGGCCTGTGTGAGTTCGAGTCTCACCTGCCGCACAAGGAGACAGTTTCGAAAGAGGCTGTCTCTTTTGTTTTATAGTAAGAGGCCTTGCCGGCAGGGTCCTCAACATGGACAAAAGACAAACTGCTGGATGTGGTAAGAGGATGAACTTTCCAAATCAAAAAGTTCATGTAATAGTTGCAGGATGTGAAAAATTGATTACCTTTGCAGTAACGATGTGTTCTCAATATTGTTGAGACAATTAGCAGACACCTAGCCTCTACATGGGTGTCTGCTTTTATTAAAGGCCCTTAACCGAGGGGAGGTACTGAATGAAAAGCCTCGATAGTTCTCTCACCTTCAACAATATTCACATCGTAAATGAGAACTCATCTGACGCAGATTCAACTCTCCATTAGGGTAGCAGTTGTGAGATTTGTCTGGGTAAGGGCGTACAAACGTCACCGCTATGGCAAACTTGAGAAGGTTCGTGGTCACTACCGCAGGATGTAGAGGTCCTACTGTAGCTTGATTTTGAGCCGTGCCGCAAGGCACTTCTACTCTATCCCCTCGGTTTTTTATGGGACTTGATTAGAATACCCACCCAATGTTAGCATTGAGGGTAGTGTAGATTTCCCCATGGCTCCACCAGGCCGGCAGACTGTAATCGACTGAAAGGCGGAGATGACGGAACAGTTCAATGCCGACTCTTGCATCTGCGTAGATTAGGAATTGTCCGCGCCACAAATGGTCAAGTGTTTCGTTGTGCATGCCGAATCCAGGGCCAAGTCCAAATCCGAGATACGGATTAACAGCCTTTCCTGGGAACAGATTGAAATCCGCTACAGCTAAAAGGTCTCCAGAAACAGCGAGGGCGTTGTCGGTTAAATAACTTGGTCCAATCGGGCCAACCTTCGCGTCCAGTCTAGCGCCGGCTTCGAAGTGCTTACCCAAAGTCCAACGGCACTCTCCATAAGCGCCAAACTTATATAGCATGTTAGGAATGCCGTCGGCAGCAGCAAAATTCTCTTTTGGAGAATAATTGATTCCAACTTCGACCTTACGACCGCTATTTTGACCATAAAGGCAGACAGTCGATACAAGCACTACCAGTGCCGCAAAAAAAAGTTTACGCATAGACGTCTATATAGGAACAAATGGTTACTTACTTATAGTAAGATGCAATAATGGCAAAAAAAGTTGCATGGTGTCAGTCGTAAACCTCCAACCATTTGGCAAATTCATAGACGCTCAGCATAGCCCTGTAGAAAGTTCGATAATCTGACGGGGTTCCGCACGAGAAGGTGACCAATAAGCAATTATTGGTCACCTTCTTTTTTGTGCACGGACCGGTAGATAAATCGGCAAGCGGGCGTTATTCCTCGCCTGAGGCCCAATCTACAAGTTTGGAGAAACCATCGTTGAGCTTGTCTGAAATCTCGGTATCGCCGTATTCCTTGAAGATGTCTGAGAGGTAGTAGATATAGTTGGCGCAGAGATCGAACTCACTTTTGCCGAATTCGAAGAATTCCAGATAGAATCTGGCAGAAGCCAACAGGTCTGCAGCCAGCCTGGAACCGAGCTCCCGAGCCTTATCCTTCTCTCCAAGCTTGTAGTACATTTCAACTGTCCCGGCCACCAGGTAATCGTTCGACGACAGGTTCAGCGGAATGCTCTCTATGGGGAAACGGCGCATCACAATCTGGCTCTGGTCCAGCATTTCAAGCGCCCACTCCTTCTTGCCTTCCTTGTAAAAGGCCTTAGCCGCATTGAGGAAAATGCTGCGCGGAGCCATTACCCCAAGGTTGGTATAGCAATTCTGGTAATCTACAAACCATCCGTCGGAAGACAGGGCGTCCCAGGAATAGACCTCGGTAATCATACGATACAGTTCCTCTGTATCCACAAATCCAGGATCCGTGGTGGAAATCTTGTTTCTCAGAGGCACGATCTTGTATGAGTAGCCCATATATACCATATAGTCCTTGAGACCGATATTGAGGTCTCCTCCCATACTCAGCAGGTTGATGGGACGGTCCCACTGATAATTGCTGAGCAGGTCGAGCATGAAGATTTCCGGCTTGGTAAGATAATCCTTGCCCTTGGGTATCTGCAATTCAATGCTTTCGGGAATAATGTCCGCATATTTGGCGGCCAGTATGCCGGAAGCGATAACATTCTCTTTGTTAACCGGAATGATTATGCGGCGGGCAGGAATATAGTCCACCTTGCGGCCGCTGGACATGGGCACTTTGACCTCCGGATGCCGGAACAGCATCATCACGTCGGCAATATGCATAGGCTGGTCGCGGCCGTCCACTATAGGCACATACTCGTTGGTGCCGTAGAGATACTGCTCCTGGCCTACAGAGAGGTCAAGAGGGGCGGATTCGTTACAGGCCCACTTCATCTGGTCTATATGCCAGTCGGTACCCAGCAAGGAAGTATTGCAGATGCGCACGTCCGTACGTACGTTCTCCACCTCCTGTGCGTACCACAAGGGGAAAGTGTCGTTATCTCCGTGAGTTACAAGTATGCCGTTGGGGCCAACGGAATTGAGATAATTGCGGGCCATTTCTACTGCGGTTGCGCGGCCGGAACGGTCGTGGTCGTCCCAGTTCTGGGAGGCCATCAGAACAGGTACACAGAGGCAGACGGCACTGAGACCAGCGGCCACAATTGCAGAGTCGCGCCCGCTCGACATAGACTTAAACCATTGATACAAAGCCGCAACTGCAAAACCAATCCAGACACTGAAGAAATAGAACGAGCCAGCATAGGCATAATCCCTCTCCCTCACCTGATATGGCGGCTGATTAAGATAGAGCACTATTGCTATTCCCGTCATAAAGAACATCAGGAAGGTGAGCCAGAAACCGCGCTTGTCTTTGTCGAACTGGAAGAAAAGACCGAGTAATCCAAGCAGCAGCGGAAGGAAATAGTAGTGGTTCTTTCCCGCGTTACCGGACAAGGTCTCGGGAGCGTCGCTTTGGTCGCCCAGACGTATTTCATCTATAAAACCTATGCCGCTTTCCCAGTTTCCGTGGAAGATATCTCCGGGCACCGGAGAATGTATTTCATTCTGACGGCCCACAAAGTTCCACATAAAGTAGCGCCAGTACATCCATCCGAGCTGATAATCAAAGAAGTAGTACAGATTTGCGCCCATGGTGGGTTTGCGGTCCGTAGCGCCCTTCACGGGCCTGCCCTTTCCGTTTGTATAAGATTTATACAGACTCTCATAGCGGCCGTCCGGAGAGGAACTCCACATCCTTGGGAAGAGCATCTTCCCTTCCGGCTTGTAGGCTGCGTCAACGGGGCCTGCCACATACTTGTATTTGCCGTTCAGCGGCGCCCAGTAGTGAGTTGTCTTAAGCTCGTACGGGGCGTCGTAATACTGTCCGTAAAGCAGAGGGGTGGAACCGTACTGCTCACGGCTCAGGTAGCGCACAAGCGTGAATGCGTTATCCGGCTGATACTCATTGGTAGGTGTTTTTGCCGATGAACGAATTATGTCTATCGTGAACACCGAGAAGCCGATTGTAATCATCGTCACGCAGAGCAGGGCGGTGTTGAGGAAGGCCTTCTTGCTCTTGAGCGTGGCAAACAGCCCCCAGAAGCACAGAGCCAGCAAAGCCACCATAAAGAAGGCGGCGCCGGTATTGTACGGCAGACCCAGCACGTTTACAAAGAAGAGGTCGCAGTACGCCGCCAGCTTTGGCAGATAGGGAATATAAAGGAACACCAGCAGGCCGAGGATCAGACCTCCTACCGCCATAATTTTAACAAGCTCCCAGAAAGTGAATGGTGCATCTTCGCGGCGTCGGTAATAGAACATGAACACCAGGGCCGGTATGGCAAGCAGGTTGAGCAGGTGGACACCGATGCTGAGACCCATCAAGAAGGCAATCAGCACTATCCAGCGGGACGAATGAGGCTCTTCGGCACGGTCGTACCACATAGTCATGGCCCAGAATACCACGGCTGTGAAAAGGGACGACATGGCGTACACCTCACCCTCGACGGCGGAGAACCAGAAAGTATCGGAGAAGCAGTATGCAAGGGCGCCCACCAGACCGGAGCCAATAACGGCTATCGCCCCTCCGGCAGTGTCGGTCTTGATTATCCTGCGTACCAGCCACACAATGGTAAGGTACAGGAAGAATATCGTAAGGGCCGAGCAGACAGCGCTCATCGCATTCACCAGAATGGCGGCTTGCATATTGTCACCGAACATGGTGAAGAAGCGGGCGAACAGCTGGAAAACGGGGTTTCCCGGCGGGTGGCCCACCTCCAGTTTGTAGGACGAGGCTATGAATTCACCGCAGTCCCAGAAAGAAGCGGATGGCTCAATAGTGAGCAGGTATGTAATGGCGGATACGGCAAAAGCGGCAAGCGCTGCTATGCGGTGCCAAAGCGTGAACTTGTCAGTCTTCTTCATCGGGCAGTACAATCTGTTTGTATTGATTTTTCCGCTTCATCCAGCGGTCGCGGGCGAACTGCTGCATATCGGTCACCGTATCATTTTCATCAATAATTTCCATGCCAAGAATGGTCTCGATGATATCTTCCAGAGTGATGATACCCTGAAAGCAGCCGTAATCGTCTATGATAAGGGCTATCTGGTCCTTGCTCTTCAGCAGGGACTCCCAGATATCTGATACGGATGTTTCCTCATGAAATGCGGCAATCTTGCGTTTGATGGACTTCAATCGGGTATCGAACTTGTCCTCCGCGAGGTTTTCCAGTACGTCGTAGCGCATTATATAGCCGGTTATGAATTCCGGCGAGTCGGCATAGACGGGGATGCGGGAATTGTGGGAAAGTTCTTCCTGTCTGTAGAACTGTTTAAGGGTCATGCTCTCCGGAGCTATTGCGGCAACGACGCGGGGCGTCATCACGTCGTAGGCCTTTATGTCGTCCAGTTTCATTATGTTCTGGATGACCTTGTTCTCGGAGTCGTCTATCACTCCTTCCTCCTCGCCTATGTTGGCCATCGCACTCACTTCTTCGCGCGAAATGGTGGTGTCCGGTTCGTCGCGTGAGATGCTTCGGCGCAGCTTCATCACAACCCATACTAGCGGATAGAGAATCACCACCATAAGTTGCATCAGCTGCGAAAGCCATAGCAGGTCTTTCCAGTGGGATGTGCCGAGAGTTTTAGGGACTATCTCCGAGAACACCAGTATGAGAACGGTCATCAGGGCGCTTATGATGCCGAACCAGTATTCACCTGTTAGCAGGGAAGCCTGATGTCCGACTGCGGCAGCTCCTAGGGTATTGGCTATGGTATTTAAGGACAGAATCGCAGACAGAGGTTTGTCCGGTTCCATTTTTAGCTTCATGAAACGGGCCGCATTGCGGTCGCCTTCCTCCTCTTTCATGGTGATATATGAAAGGGGGGTCGAAAGCAGTACGCTCTCAAGCAGGGAGCACAAGAACGACACGGCCATCGTAAGCAGCAGGTATATGATGAGTAAAGGCATACCTATATAATAATCGAACCACAAAGTTACCGATAATTCCGCGCATATAAAAATTTTTGCTACCCTTATTGTTTTTCAATAAATATTTATTATTTTTGTGAAAAATAAACCGACAAACAATATTTAGTTATGATTGAATGGTGGAATTCCCTGAGCGTTATAATGAAGGTCCTGTGGGCCATCACGCTCTCTGCATCGCTAGTCTTCATTATCCAGAGTATCCTGACCTTTATTGGCGCAGACTCCGGAGGCGACATGGACATAGATGTCGATGCTACCGGCGATTTCGATGCGGTTGCAGCAGATGCCGCGGACGCGGCCTCCCACAGCACCGGTATGGGACTGCTGACCTTCCGCAACTTCGTCAACTTCTTCCTGGGCTTCGGCTGGTCTGCCATCCTTCTCCGGGAAAGCATCGAATCCAACTCCCTGCTACTCATTGTTTCCATTTTAATCGGCATCACGCTGGTATTTTTGGTGATGATGCTTTTCCGCTGGCTGGGCAGCATGCAGCAGGCCGGCAACATCAACGTATTCAAGTCTGCAGTGGGCTGCGAGGGTAAGGTTTATCTCAGCGTACCCGCTGCCCGTGCCGGAATCGGCAAGGTACAGATCAGCATCAACAACGCCGTACGCGAGTACGAGGCGTTGACTGACGGGGACGCCCTCAGTACCGGAACGGCTATACGCGTAGTGGAGGTGCTGAACGAGAACACTCTGCTTGTAGAGCCTCTGGAAACCCTTATTGTCTAACTTTTAAAAACAAATAGCTATGCAACTTTACCTTATCCTCATTATTGTATTTGTCCTGTTCGTCACTTTTGCGGCCATACTCCGCAGGTACCGCAGGTGTCCTTCGGACAAGATTCTGGTGATTTACGGTAAGACCGGCAGGAACAACTCCGCCAAGTGTATCCACGGCGGCGCCGCCTTTATCTGGCCCGTTTTCCAGAACTACGCCTACCTGGACCTTACACCTATCTCCATCGAGTGCAACCTTACCAACGCCCTGAGTAAGCAGAACATCCGTGTGGACGTTCCCTGCCGCTTCACCGTGGGTATCAGCACCGAGACCGACAGCATGACCAACGCCGCAGAACGTCTGCTCGGCCTGGGTATCGACGAAATCCGCAACATCGCTACCGATATCCTCTTCGGCCAGCTACGTCTGGTCATTGCCACCATGGATATCGAGGAAATCAATGCAGACCGCGACAAGTTCCTCGCCAATGTATCGACCAACGTAGAGGCTGAGCTACGCAAGATAGGCCTGAAGCTTATTAACGTGAATGTCACCGATATACGCGACGAATCCGGCTACATCGAGGCTCTCGGAAAGGAAGCGGCCGCAAAGGCTATCAACGACGCGAAGAAGAGCGTTGCCGAGCAGAACCGTTACGGTGAGACCGGAAAGGCCCTGGCCGACAAGGACACCCGCGTGAATGTAGCTGCCGCCGATGCTGACGCCGTGAAGGGCGAAAACAATGCCAAGATAGAAATCGCAAACTCCGACGCTCTCCGCCGTGAAAAGCAGGCTGAGGCCGAGCGCGTTGCTGTTGCCGCCGAGAAGGTCCAGGCTGCAAAGGCCCTGGAAGAGGCTTACAAGAGCGAGCGTGACGCCGAGCTTGCACGCGCAGAGCGCGAGAAGGCAACCCAGCAGGCCAATATCGTGGTCGCCGCCCAAATCGAGAAGGAGCGCGCCATCATCGAGGCCGAGGCTGAGGCCGAACAGATGCGCCGCAAGGCAAAGGGTGAGGCGGACGCCATCTTCGCCAAGATGGACGCACAGGCCCGCGGTACCTTAGAGGTGCTGAGCAAGCAGGCCGCAGGTTTCGGCCAGTTGGTAGAAGCCGCAGGCGGCGACGCCCGTCAGGCAATAACGATGCTGATTACCGACAAGCTGCCAGAACTCGTGAAGACCCAGGTCGAGGCGGTGAAGGGTATCAATATCGACAAGGTAACCGTCTGGGACGGAGGAAAGGGCGAGAACGGCAAGACGGCGACAGCCAACTTCGTTTCCGGTCTGATGCAGTCCGTACCTCCGCTCGAAGACCTCTTCAAAATGGCCGGAATGGAGCTGCCCAACTATCTTAAGGGTAACGCAGCAAAACCGGAAGACCAGAAGAACGAGGAGTAGTATATGATAGTGGTTAACTTAGACGTGATGCTTGCCCGGAGGAAAATGTCCTCCGGGGAGCTTTCCGAGAAAGTGGGCATCTCGCCGGCCAATATCTCCATCTTAAAAACCGGCAAGGCCAAGGCGGTACGATTCTCCACCCTGGATGCCCTCTGCTCCGTTCTCGACTGTTCCCCTGGCGATATCCTGGAATACCGCCCCGACTCCTTCGAATAAGCTGTTCCCTGATTGTACAAGGTTCCATAAAATTCTGGGAACCTCGTACATAAAAAGACATCAAGTTCAGGGGGTTCGGGGGGTACGCCCCCGTCCCTTGGGGGTGCCGCAAAGCGGCGGGGGATGGTAGGTCGTTTACGACCCTGTGCCGTGACTACGGCGGTAGCAAGTTCAGGGGGTTCGGGGGGTACGCCCCCGTCCCTTGGGGGTGCCGCAAAGCGGCGGGGGATGGTAGGTCGTTTACGACCCTGTGCCGTGACTACGGCACAGGGTCGTAACCGGAGCCGCCGAAGGGGTGGCAGCGCAGGATACGCTTGAGCGACAGCCAGAAGCCCTTGAGAGGTCCGTATTTACGGAAAGCCTCGAGGGCGTACTGAGAACAGGTGGGCGTGAAGCGGCAACTGTTGGGCAGATAAGGCGATATGAAGTGCCGGTAGAACTGTATCAGCAGGATAAAAGGCGCATTGAACACCTTTTTTATAATTGTACCGGCACTCATTGACCTATACGCTGAAGCAATTCAGCCACTTCTTCGTAGATAACGGAGAAATCAGCAATATCGCTGGTGTTGTAAATGAAAAGAATGTCGTGCCCAGCCTCTGGAAGCAGTCCCTTTTGTAAACGATAAGCCTCGCGCAGCCGCCTCTTGAGCAGGTTGCGCTTAACCGCCCGCTTGAAATGACGTTTGGGCACGGACACCATAATCCGGTTGAGCCCGGAGCCTGTGTCCCGCAGGCAGCAACAACGCAGGTGGGGAGTGTGATCCCACCTTCCCCTGCCCGTCAACGCGGCTATGGCCGTCTTTCCGGACAGTCTTTCTTTCTTCGGGAGCGTTGCCGCCAATTTATTGCTTGCTTAAAAAAATGTCCAGGGCTTTTGCTGCCGACTGAATTTCCGGAGCAGGACCTTCCACCTCAACATTCAAACCCTCGTTCTTCAGAGCGGCGGCAATGCTGCGTCCGTAAGAAATCAGCGCGAGCCTGCTCAGGTCAAAATCCGGGAAAGACGCACGCAACGACTTAAGATCGTAGGAGTTATACAGCAACAGGGCACCGTAATCATTCAGGTTTATACCGGAGAGATCCTGCAGCACAGACTTAACCATTACGCTGACAGTTACATCCAATCCAGCCTTCTCAAACAGGGATGTCATGGTCGTAGTCTTGGACTCGTCTGATGTTGTTATGAGGAATTTTTCTCCTTTATGCTTGGGTCCTATCAGTGCAACTACAGACTGGGGAGTACCATCGCCGAAAAAGATCTTGCGCTTGCGGTACACCACGTGTTTCTGCAGGTAAAGTGCTACCAACTCAGTGGTACAGAAATACTTCATTGTCTCGGGGACCTTGAAACGAGTCTCTTCGCAGAGCTTGAAGTATGCGTCAATAGCATGGCGCGAAGAAAAAACTATTGCCGTGTAATCTGCAAGATTGATGCGCTGGCTTCGGAACTCCTTTACGGAAAGCGGTTCAATCAGGAAAAACGGATAAAAGTCCAGGGTGGCGCCATATTTATCTTCCAGAGCTTTGAAGGCATTTAAGCTGGAAGGAGCTTTTTGCGATATCAATATCCTCATAGTGTGCATACGAAAGCCAATACACCTAGCGGCAGGATTTCGAGGGCGCAAAGATACAAAAATGTTGCCAATAACGAACAACGAGAGGCGAAAATTTGACTGACACGCACAAGATGCAGAAGCGTAAAGGCCATAGCCTCAATGATTAAGACAATCCGTATAACCATATCGTCAAATCCTGGAGCCTTAAACAAAAGGCAGCTTACAAGCATCAGGGATGTCAATAATATCTGATAATTATTCACCGAATGACGAAGGGTTGCCGCATATTCGTTGGTCGGACTGCGGAACTTCGAAACCACATAAAGCAGCCGGCGCAGCAGCATATATCCCGCAATCATGGCTGTACTTACGGCCAGCTGCCATTCTGCCGGCAAAGCTGTTTTGAACGAGGGAGCCGTCAGTCCCCAGCGGTCACAAATCAAGCAAAGCCCCATGGCCATGACCAGCGAAACCGTGTTCCGGGTGCGGGCCAGGCTGACACTGTGCTCGATATCCAAGTTGCCCTTCCATACCACAAGGCAACGAAAGAGCGGCTTATAAAGCCTGAATAAATCAGAAAACTCCAGAATAAAGAGGATGATGAAGACAATGACCGAAATACGGTTTACCATACAGTCTCCCCAAAGAGGGTGAACGTCCGCCGGCAGTTCCAACGGCTCTACCGACATCTCCATACTACCTCCTTTGAACAGGTCCTGAAGCATCAGTTGCCGCGTTTTGCGTTATATCCCATAGACTGAAGCAAGGCTGTAACTTTGTCCCGAAGGTCTCCCTGGATAGTTATTTCTCCGTCTTTTGCCGTCCCGCCTACGCCGCATTTGGTCTTAAGAGTCTTAGCCAGAGCCGAAAGATCTGAGGCTGACCCTACAAAACCTTCCACCAAAGTCACTTGCTTTCCGGCGCGCTGGCGACGGTCTATGCGCACTATGAGGCGCTGACGGCCTGGAGGCAAAGTTTGCTCCTCTACAGTCTCTTCCTGCTTGTATTGATAATCCGGATTCGTGGAATAGACCACGCCCAGACGGGATTTCCAATCGTTGTCGGCCATTTCAGTTCTGTTTTTTACGGTTCACAACAGACAGTACTATTGCTGATATTACCAGCAAAATCAGAAGGATGGAACAAGCGCGTGAAATTGCCTCGCCTCTGGTATATGAAGCCGGTTCAAAACTCATGACAAGGCTGTGCTCTCCAGCAGGCAAATCTATGCATCGCAGCAATCCGCCTGCAACAGAACCCGATTCGTCTTTTCCGCCTTCGTATAGCTCTATGGGCAATAGAGTACCGTCTTCCAGGCGCGCTACCCAGCCGGCAGGATAATACACCTCACTGAATACCGCCCTGCCGCCCTCATGGCTGACGTAGCTATATTCCAGCTTGTCCGGGGAATAAGAATCGAGATTGATATCTCCGCTGTCCCGCTCAAACCAGGCATTCCCTCTGGCGAATTTATACTCAAGCGGCAGAGTATCTCCATTGATAATAATGTAGCGGCAGTTGAGAGATGCTAGGCTCTCCAGATACGGCAGGGCCGCCTCCGCTTCGGCAACACTGGCAAAACCGGAAAGCGACTTGGACAGGGCGGAAATATCCTTAGACAAGCGGGAGTCAATATAGTCTTGATAGCGCTGAAGCTTAGCGGCGGAATATCCTCCTATGTTCTTGTGCCAGAAAGACGGATGCGAGTCATTGAACACGTTCACGGTGAGGTCCAGAACGCGGTATGACGGGTCGGTATCCTCCAGTATCACTTCATCCACCGGCCGCTTGTTGAACTGGCTGATGAAATCTTTAGGCTTTGTGAAATCATCCGGACCGAGATAGCGCTTTCCTATTGCAAACATATCCGCCAGCACAAGCACGCACACAAGCAGAGCTCCCGTAAAACGACGCCCCGTGGAGCCGTTCTTTCCTCCAATGCCCCACACAAGCAGAAGCACTGCGGCAATCACGAGCAAAACCGACCTGAGCGTATCGGTCCACAACAAATGGTAACGGTCTGCGGCAAGAGCCTCAACCAGAATATCTGGCTGACCGGCATCCACTGCACCGGTAAAGCTGCCGAAGACACTCTGAACCAGTGCCAGCACAAGCAGCAGGCCAACTGATATCCCACCGGAAATCAGCACCTTGCGCCGCAGTTCGCCAACGCTCTCCGTGCTCTTGACAATTCCGTCAAGCATCATAAAACCCAACAGCGGCAAGGTAAACTGAAGCACCACCAGCGACATGGACACGGTTCGGAATTTATTGTACAGAGGAGCGAAGTCGTAGAAAAGCTTGGTAAACCACAGGAAATGGCTCCCGAGGGCTAGAAATACAGCCAGAAGAGATGCAATAATTACCCACCAGCGGTCTCGTCCCTTACACCAGCAAAGACCCATTATAAACAGGAAAATGGTCACCGCACCCATATACATCGGTCCTGCGGTAAACGGCTGCGGACCCCAGTAAACAGGCAAGTGGCGGCTGGTCTGCTTGAGGTTGCCAACACCGTATTTCTTAAGCAGTTGCACCGTCTCTGAATTCATACTTAGAGGACCCGAGGAAGAACCTCCGTTATAATTAGGAATGGCCAGATTCGGCAGCTCCTCCCAAGCGTAAGACCATGCAGTTGCATAGTCTAGGTCGAGCCCCTTGCGGGCCTGACCGTCTGGCTTGGAAACTCCTTCCGCAGTGCCGCCACGGGTTGAATACTTGGTGTACTCCCAAGTGGGCAGGAGCTTGATAGCGTTGGTGCCTATTCCCGCAAAACCCATTACCAGCAGCAGTGCAGAAGCTATCCAGAAGCCCTTGAGCGACTCCTTTCTCCGTAGCAGCGAAACGAACAGCACTGCCACATAAACCAGTATTATCAACGCCAGATAATACGATATCTGGGGATGGTCTGCCTTTACCTGGAAGGAAATGGCTAGCCCGAATAACGCTGAACCAAGAAGAATCCGTCTCCTGGAGGAGGCGCGGTAGGTGAAAACAAGTGCGGCGAGCACCCAGGGCAGGAACGCCAGAGCCTGCATCTTGGTATTGTGCCCCACTTGGATTATCTGAATGTTGTACGAACAGAAGGTAATGGCAACCGCTCCGCCTGCGGCAATCAAAGGATGCACCCCGAAAGCCAGAAGCAGGAGGAAAGCACCTAATAGCGAAACAAAAAGAAAGGATGCAGGACGCTTGCAAACCTTAAGGAGAACATCGTAAATCTTACGCGTCCAGTCTCCCTCAGAAGAGGAAGAGAATGTTGTTGCAGGCATACCGCTGAACATGGAGCCAGACCAATGGGCCGCCTCGCCCGGGTGAGCCTCGTTCCATTCAATGGTTTCCTGAGCCATACCCCGCCAGCCGGAAATGTCGCTCTGGTTCACTATTTTTCCTTTCAGCAGTTCGGGCATAAAAGCATAAGACAGCACCAGAAAACCCAGCACTATGCCAAGATATGTCAGAATTTTCTTTATCATCATTGTAAAAAATGTTCCGCCCAGTCACGGTCTATACGAACCAGGCCCTTGACTCCCTCGGTTATAGCCGGATTGCGCCCCACTATCGCCCTGCAGTCCTCGTAAACATTGAAACCTACAGCCAGCATCTGCATCTGGCCATTCTCGGGATAAGTAAAAACGATATCGTTGTCGGCCCCGTCGAGCCGCAGAAACTTAAGTTCCACATCCTTGCCCAACTCCTGACGAGTCACGAACTTGCAGAACTCCATAGGAATGTCATCCAGGCCGGCATCGAAAATCTTAACCTTTTCTATAAGGGACCCAACGTCGGACACAAGCCGGCCGGAAACGCCTTCCAGCCCTTCCACAGCAATATCCCGGTCCGACAGACAGGCCAGAAGATGCTCGTCCCGGTAAATAACAGGAGATGTAATAAGCTTCTTGAAACCGCATGCCGGACAGGTAAATACGAAAAGCTCGCCAGTGAGCACCTTTTGCTTCATCTCCGGCTCGGCAACCGCATCTATATGCCTGTACACCAAGCCGTCCGACTCGTTGCCACAGCGCCCGCAGCGCATGGGTACAGAACTGAATACTGAACTCATAGCAATTTGGCAAGTTGTTTGGTAAGTTCCAACCGGGAGTATTTGGAAACCTCTGAATCAAGAGGCCCGTCCTCTCCCACCAGATGCCGGTCCCAGGCGTTCTCAATGAAATTGCGCACCGGCTCGGAGCGGTTCCAGTCGTACATCACTCCAGCACCTGCATCCTTTAGCACGGTAGCTGCCGCACCGTTTTCCTGACCAATTCCAAGCACTGGCCTGCGGGCGGCAAGATACTCGAAAATCTTTCCCGGAAGCACCTTGGCATACTCCGGCTCCTGGCGCAGCGGCAGTATGAGTACGCTTGCCGTACGCTGCAGTTCCACCGTCTTCCAATGAGGCTGATATCCAAGGTTTTCCACATTCTCCGAGAGTCCACGGACAGCCAGCGCTTCCAGTATTTCGGGATCAGTCTTGCCGGCCAGCCGTATCCTAAGCTGTGAGCGGAAATTGCCGTCGGAAGCACACTTGCGAGCCAGCACGTCCCACAGCACAAGCGGGTTGCCGTCGGAAGCGAAGAGCCCGGTATGTACTATTGTAAACTTGTCCTGAGGAAGCGCCGGAGCATTCTTTGCAAAGTCCTCAGCATCGAATCCATTGGTAATCAGCACTACAGGAGTCTTTGTCCGGGCCTGGAAGTCATCCCGCACCGGCGGCGATACCGCTATCACCATATCAGCAGTATCGAGCACATTCTGTTCCAGCTTGCGGTGCCAGGATGCCGTCCAGGGCAGAAGTCCCATGTGCTTGAAGGAGAACATCTCCGTCCACGGATCGCGGAAATCCGCTATCCATCGTATGCCGGTAATCTCGTGCAACCGCATTCCTATCAGGTGCATGGAATGGGGCGGACCCGTAGTGATGATGGCATCTACCGGGTTATCTTTAAGATAACGGCTCAGGTAACGCACGGACGGCTTCACCCAGCCCGCTTTGGGGTCCGGCACGAAGAGATTCCCCCTCAACATCACGGCGAGCAACTGTGTAAAAGACTTTTTTTGATGATTGAGCGGGTTCACACCTGCTCCTTTTGCGACAGAACCACCGAAGATCCTGCGGTACATGGCATAAGGCTCACATATCCTGCGCTTGAGCACTATGGTTCCACGGGGAACGTCGGTCAGGAGACTGTCGTCTGTAGCCAGCTGCTCGGGATTCTCCGGCGTATAGATGACAGGCTCGCAGTGGAAGCGCTTGAGGTACTTGGTAAACTTTACCCAGCGCTGCACCCCGCTGCCGCCGGTGGGCGGCCAATAGTACGTGATTATCAGGACCTTTTTCATCTTTAATCATTATCTGCTCCTACCTCCTCCTTGAGCTTGCGCAGAAGGTCGAAGGCCTGGAGCGGTGTCATGCTGTTGAGGTCGGCCCGCATGAGCTGCTCCCGAAGAGAACTCAGCGTGGGGTCATCAAGCTGGAAGAAGGAAAGCTGCACGCTACCGTCTTCAGCGGTATCCTTTGAAAGAGCGTCGGCGTTCTTTTCGCGCCTCTCCAGCTCACGCAGAGTACGCTCTGCCGACCGGATCACTTCCTGTGGCATTCCCGCCATACGGGCAACGTGGATACCGAAGCTGTGGGCCACTCCGCCGCGCTCCAGCTTACGAAGGAAGATAACGTCGTGCCCCTCTTCCTTTACGGCGATATGCCAGTTATGGACTCGCGGGAAGTGGTTTTCCATATCGTTCAGCTCATGATAGTGGGTAGCGAAAAGGGTCTTGGCACCGCGGCCGCGCTCATGGGTGTATTCTATCAGGGCTCGTGCTATAGACATACCGTCGTAGGTAGATGTACCGCGGCCTATTTCGTCCATCAGTACCAGAGAGCGCTCGGAGAGGTTGTGCATAATCATCGACGTCTCCAGCATCTCAACCATAAATGTGGATTCGCCGCGGGAGATATTGTCCGTTGCACCTACTCGCGTGAATATTTTGTCGAACAAGCCGATACGGGCCTCGGATGCCGGCACGAAGGAACCCGCCTGGGCCATCAGCACTATAAGGGCCGTTTGGCGAAGCAAGGCCGACTTACCAGCCATATTGGGACCGGTAAGCACCATTATCTGCTCCTTGCGGCTGTCCATCGATATATCGTTTGGCACATATTCTTCGCCCGGGGCCATCATAGTCTCTATCACTGGGTGTCTGCCAGCCTTGATGTCGAAAGACAGCGACTTGTCCATTACGGGACGGCAGTATCCGCGGTCCAGAGCCTGACGCGCAAATCCCTGGAGAACATCCAGTTGTGCCACTATAAGGCAGTTGGACTGAATATCCCTGATACGCTTTTGTATTTCCGCTACGAGAGCCGCATAGATACCCGACTCAAGTTCGTAGATAGAGCCCTCGGCATCCAGAATCTTGCTTTCGTACTCCTTCAGTTCCTCTGTCACGTAGCGCTCGCTCGAAACCAGAGTCTGCTTGCGCACCCATTCCAGGGGCACCTGGTCGCGGTAAGTATTGCGCACTTCGATATAATAGCCAAACACGTTGTTGTAGCCGATTTTGAGAGAACTGATTCCGGTGCGCTCTATTTCACGAGCCTGTAATTGCTGCAGATACTCCTTGCCCCCCCGGGAAATGCTGCGGAGCTCGTCCAGTTGTGCAGACACACCAGGGGCAATGACGTCACCCTTACCAAGCTGGGCCGCAGGATTCTCTGCCATAGTGCCCTCTATTCGCTGCAACAGAGGATCTGTATCCTTAATACCTTTCGCCAGCTTATCCAGCGCTGGTATTCCGGTCTCGCTGCACATCTGCCGCAGAGGAGTCATCTGCCGCAGGGAACGGACCATCTGCATCATCTCACGAGGGTTGATCTTGCCCGTGGCGGCCCTTGCTATGATGCGGTCCAGGTCGCCTATATCGGAAATACGGACGCGAACGTCATCCAGCGCCTCCTCGTTGTCGAAGAAGAACTGTACCACGTCGTAACGTCCGTTAAGGGTGGGAATATCCAGAACGGGCAGCGACAGCCATTCCCGAAGCAGACGCGACCCCATTGGCGAACTGCAGCGGTCCAGCACGTCCACCAGGGACACTCCTTCCCGTCCGGCGTTGCTCTGGAAAATCTCCAGGTTGCGAATGGTAAAGCGGTCCATCCAAACGAAGCTTCCCTCGTCTATGCGGCTGATACTGCAGATGTTGCGTAGTCCCTCATGGTGCGTCTGCTCCAGATAGAACACAAGGGCTCCGGCGCTGCATACTGCCAGGGGATAGCGGTCGATAGCAAAACCTTTGAGCGTACTCACGCCAAGCTGACGGCAGAGCTTTTCGGTAGCGGCGTCCTGCACAAACGCCCACTCGTCTATCGCGGAAACAAAGAAATCAGGATATTTTTCCTTAATGGCGCGGAATATGTCTCTCTGCACAACCAGTTCCTTGGGTCGGAAACTGTAGAGCAGGGTGGATACGTAGTCTATGCTGCCCTGCGCCACCTTGAAAGTACCGGTGGAAACGTCCAGAAATGCGGCGCCGCATTCGGGACCGTCGAAAAGCAGGCCGGCAAGCCAGTTGTGCTCCTTGCCGTCCAGCATAGTCTCGCCAAAAGCTATACCAGGGGTAAGTATTTCTGTCACGCCGCGTTTGACCAGCTTGGTCTTAACCAGTTTCGGGTCCTCGAGCTGGTCGCATATAGCAATCTTGAAGCCGGCACGGACCAGTTTGGGAAGGTATGTATCCAGGGCATGATACGGGAATCCGGCCATCTCCGTATCTCCCTTGTCTCCGTTGGAACGGCGGGTAAGCACCATTCCGAGAGCCTTGCTGAGGGTTACGGCATCGTCGGAATAACACTCATAGAAGTCCCCTACCCGATAAAGCAGAAGGGCTTCCGGGTTCTGGGCCTTAATGGAAAAGTATTGCCTAAGCAGAGGTGTGTCTTCCGATGTCTTCGCCATGTGAAATCTGTTAGATTTCAAAGATAGCGTTTTTTGGGGAATATTCAGACATAGAATGGGATGAAAGCCTGGGGAAAGTATTCAATACGCGGCTCGGTCTCTGTAAAGACCACGGTCAGCACGTCCAGCCATATTTCCAAGTTTGCCGGGATGCGGGCCCTGTAGTCGGAATTCAGGAAGGCATGTGCTGCAGATACCATACGGCGGCGCTTGTCATACCCAACGTTGACCTCTGGAGGCACCGGTGCCCCCTCTTTCCTGGTCTTAACTTCTATGATGTGCAGAATGTTTCCTGTGAGAGTTATAATGTCCAGCTCCAGATGCCCGGCACGCCAGTTTCTCATAAGTATTATGTGGCCTTCTCCAAGAAGCCAGGAGCACGCCTCGTCCTCCCCCCGCCGCCCTATTATCTGTTTGTCGGTTTTCATAGTTCCCACAAGATGGAAATTATTTTCCATATCTCAAGGGAATCAAAAAAATCAGCAATGTAGTTTTGCTGATTTTTTCGAAAGATTTATTTACAGGGATACCACAAACAAGACGATGATGGCGACTGGGATGACCCAGCGGACCAGGAAATACAATACAGGAAAAATGCGGCTGCTGAAACCCAGGGTGCCTCCGTTGGTAAACTCATCCCGCATGTCATCCTTATTCATTCTCCAGCCCACGAACAGCGTGAACGCAAGGGCGCCCAGCATCATGAAAACGTTGGAGCAAAGATAGTCGCAAAGGTCAAAAACCGTTTTTCCGAAGATCTTGAACGAACCCATCTCTCCAAAGGAAAGGGCACAGGGAATTCCAAGAACAGTTGCCAGAATGAAGAACAGGAGAACCGCCTGCCAGCGCTTCCAGCCGTGGCGTTCCACTACATGCTCTATACAAACATCCAAGATTGAAATCGAGGACGACAGGGCAGCCATGAGTATTGCCAGGAAAAACACTATCGTAGCAATATATCCGAGTACGGGGGCCTCAACTCCCATCTTGGCAAAAATGTAAGGCAAGGTCTCATACACCAGCGAGGGGCCGGCACCCGGCTCTATGCCTGCGGCAAACACAGCCGGCATGATTGCGAAGCCCGCAATAATTGCGAAGCCCGTGTCTGAGATAGATGTCCATAGACCACCATGGAGTATGCTGCCATCACTTTTCATGAAAGAAGAATAAATGAGCACCGTACCCACTCCCAGCGACATGGAGAAAAAGGCCTGACCTAGGGCAAAGGACCATCCTTCTGCATTCAGTTTGGAGAAATCCGGCGTCACAAGGTATCTTATTCCGGCCCCGGCCCCGGGAAGGGAAACGGAAAAGATTACCATCGCGACCATAAGCACAAACAGAAGCGGGGTGGTAATCTTTGTGAATTTTTCTATGCCTTTTTTGATGCCCCGGAGAACAATGACGGCGGTGGCTGTCAGGAAAGCGAGGTGCATACAGATGGATTCCAGGGAAGATGAGGCCATCTTTCCAAAAATCATGGGAGCTTCGTCCGGACGCCCATGGGCAAGATGCCCGGTAAGGGAACGCACAAGGAAATCTAGCGACCATCCACCTACCACGCAATAATAGGAGACAATAACGAAACAGGTCAGCACAGACAGCAGACCCACGTATTTCCAACCCGTCCCGGGAGCCAGTTTAGAGAGGGCGACATAGACGCTGCTGCGTGCCCTGCGGCCTATTACAGATTCACAAATAAAGCACGGCAGAGCTATACAGAGGCCGCACACAACGTAGGCTATGATAAAGGCTGCACCTCCATATTCCCCCATCACATAGGGAAAACGCCAAATATTTCCGAGCCCGATAGCAGACCCGGCCATAGCCATTATAAAGGTGAAAGAACTTCCGAAATGTTCTCTTTTGGAAGGGGTCATTTACTACTAACTAACAATTAACCAACCCCCAAATATCGGAAAAAAATCAGAAAAGTAAAAGTTATTTCTCGTAAACAACGAACTCAAAGCGATAACCGGTCTCCGGATCGGTATAGGTCTCGGAGCAGCTGACACGGTGCCAGACTGCTGGATCTATCTCCGGGAAAAAGGCGTCAGCCCCCTCCACCACCGTATGTACGTGAGTAATATAGAGGCGGTCCATCTGCGGCAGGGCGGCACGATACACGGAAGCTCCTCCCATTATGAAGCACTTGTCTTTCCCTTCTGCCTCGGCCTCACGGAAGGCCTCGTCGAAAGAGTACACGCAGGTAACCTCCGGAATCGGCTCCCCGCCGAGGTTGAGCACTATGTTCTTTCGCCCCTTGAGCGGCCTGAATGGCAGGGAAAAGTAAGTGGTGCGCCCCATGATTACCGGATACCCGGCAGTGACGGACTTGAAGTATTTGAGGTCTTCGGAGATGTGCCAGGGAAGGTCTCCTTTCACTCCTATTCCATTGTTGTCAGCAATGGCTACGATAAGGCACTTGAGCATAGCTTGAGGATGTTAAATTGTGTATATCATACTGCCACCGGAGCCTTGATGGAGGGCCAGGGGTCGTATCCTTCGAGAGTGAAGTCTTCGTAACGGAAATCCCAGAGTTCCTTGACCTCCGGGTTGAGCTTCATGACGGGAAGCGGACGGGGCTCGCGGGAAAGCTGCTCCGCTACTTGGTCGAAATGATTCAGATATATGTGGGTATCGCCGGTAGTGTGTATGAATTCCCCGGGCCGCAGACCGCACACCTGAGCCAGCATCATAGTCAGAAGCGCATAGGAGGCGATATTGAACGGGACGCCGAGGAAGGTATCCGCGCTGCGCTGATACAGCTGACAGCTGAGTTTGCCGTCCGCAACATAAAACTGAAAGAGGCAATGGCATGGCGGCAGGGCCATTTTGTCAATGTCGCCTGGATTCCAGGCGCAGACAAGCATGCGGCGGGAATCGGGATTCTTACGAATAGTCTCCACGACCTGTGCCAGCTGGTCTATACTGCGGCCGTCTGCCGTCTCCCAGCTACGCCACTGGTGGCCGTACACAGGGCCAAGGTCCCCGTTTTCATCGGCCCACTCGTCCCAAATGGTGACTTTGTTGTCGTGAAGATAGCCTATGTTGGTATCTCCGGCGATGAACCAAAGAAGCTCGTGGATAATGGAACGTAGGTGTACCTTCTTGGTGGTAAGCAGAGGGAAGCCATCCGCCAGGTTGAAACGCATCTGGTAGCCGAAGACGCTCTGAGTCCCCACTCCGGTACGGTCCCGTTTGATTACTCCGTTTTCGCGTATGTGACGCAGCAGGTCGAGATATTGTTTCATTGTTCGTGAATATTTTCAAGATAAGCTATTACCCTTTTCGTTGGAGCATCCTTGAGCAGCACACGCTTGTGTGCATCCAGCAGATAAAGCGAAGGGATTGCGCGGATATCATAGCCCCCGGAGACCCTCAGTGAAAAGGTATAATCGTAGCCGTTAATCCAAAAAGACGGATAATTGTGCAGGTAACTGCGCCAAACCTCTACTTCCTCGTCTATGTAAATATTAATGACAGCAAGGTGTTTATCCGCTATCATCTGAGGGATGAACAGGCACGCGTTCAACTCGTCTATTATTTCCTTGCAGGAAGAGCAGCCCGGGTTGCTGAAGAACAGCATCACATAGTCTGCCTTGTGGCTGTACAGGCTGGATTTGTTGCCCCTGGCATCTTTGAAGCTGAAGTTTGGCACCGTCTTTCCATAGGAGTTTGTACGGCACTGGCGGGCCTCATACAGATATGCGTTTCGCATGTCGGGACGGGTGCATGGGCTTTTAGTCATTCCTTCCACGAAGGGCAGGTAGAAGTCCTCGTCACGCATGGGTGAATTGGGGTCATAGAGGTACTTGGAGACTTTTTCCGTGAAGCGGAGATAAGTTTTTGCCGAGGTGTCCGCCAGCTGCTTGGCTTCCAGCTTGGAGAAAAGCAGCTGTACGCTCTTGCAGGCCATATTGAAAGGAGCCGGTGAGTCAGGAGTCGAGCGTTCTTTCATCAATATCAGTATCTGGATGTAGTTGGAAAGGGCCTGCTCCACTCCGGCGTCTTCAACTCCAAGAATCCTGTCCAGAGTTGTGGGCCAGTCACCTTTGAAAAAAGCGTCCCAGTAGTGCTCCAGTACGTATTCACGTGCTGCGTCCTGGTCTTCTGCAAATACGCTGGGGGCGGAAACTTCAGGGAAAGAACGTATACCGGCCGACCGTTCCGGCTCATGGCTCCCTCCCTTGTTGCCGCTGGACGCGCCGCCGCTCTTCCCCCCGGGGGTGGAACCTCCGCAGGAACACAGCAGCAGCGCCAGAGCGCACAAAAATGCCAGCCTTGTTTTCATATCAAGGCAAAGATAGTAATTCTTGGCGAAAAATTCTTCGCTTCGCCCAGAATGACAACTCTGTCATCTTGACGAAGCAAAGCGCACGGATATATCTAAAACCCGAGGGTTGCAAGCCCCCTCTGAATATCGGGATGGGCCATGAAAAGATGCCAAAGGAGGCCGGTGCGGCCGTTTTCCAGCATTACAACTATGGGGCCCTGGTCTATGGCGATATATGAGTTTGCGAACCACCTCTTGTCCATGCAGAAGGCGTCGCGGAAGCCATAATCTCCCCAGAGCCTGTCGCCCAGGACATAATAGAAATGCCGGACAGCACGCAGACTCTCTTCCGGCAGATATGGATAGGAGGCCACTGCAGCAGTAGGAGCGATGGTACCCTTGTCGTTTGCAGGGGAAGATGCAGTATATCCTCCCGGATAATCGCTTGCCGTAAGTCCCCAGCATTCGGCAGAATAGCCGGCATGATCCTTGGGATTGCGCGTGCAGTATTCATAATTGTACCGGGCATGAGCCACATTCTGCTCCCAATAATCGGCGTATCTATCCTTTAGGCCATGCGGATTCAGGCCGAGGAAAGAATAGTGAGCAAAAAACAAAGGGCCGCTCACTCCCGGCTTCATGGAGCCGTTGGATGCCCAGCCTTTGTGATATACGTCCGCAGAAACAGGATGCGTGGGTGAAGATGCCGCCAGCACATACACTATCAGGCCCTCGTTCCAGCCCCTGACGGGCATATTCATCGCCCATTCTTTATCCGGAGACCAGTGCCAGTAGAGCACATCCTGTCCCCTGGTGTACCAGTCCCACTCAACTGCGCGCCAGATGGCCTCTATATCGCTACGTATATCTGCCTCTTCCTCAGAGTCGAAATACTGTGCAGCGGCCAGAAGGCCCTGGATCAGAAAAGCTGTTTCAACAAGGTCGCCGCCATTGTCATTGGTGCTGAAAGGTATCACCTTGCCGGTAGATCCGTTCAGCCAGTGTGGGAAGGCTCCATGGAAGCGGTCGGCCTTGCCGGCCAGGAAAGATACTATCTTCCGCAGGCGCTCCGCTGCCTCGGCTCGCGATATAAAACCCCTCTCTACGGCTACAGGAAGGCACATTATGCCGAATCCCGAGCCTCCGCTCGTAACCGTATTGTCCGAACCCAGGCGTTCCCTCGCCAGCCCGCTCTCGGGATGTGCGTAGTCCCAGAAATACTTGAAGGTCTGCCGCTGCACCAGCGTGAGCAGTTCCTCGTCCGGAATCTCAGCAAACTTGGAAGACGGGTCGTATTCTGTGATAAAGGTGAAGCTGACGCCCTCCAGGATGTCGAGTCCGAAGAATTCTCCGGCTTCGAGGGAAAAAGAATACGATTTGAAGTAATCCAAAGGCTCTGAAGGGCGTAGCAGCACTATTGTTTTGTCCGTCCCGTAAGATAACTGTACAGGACCGCCGGAAAACAAAACACCTCCCGCCTTGTCTATATCCGCCTCCCTTGTAAACTCAAGGGAAATGGTGAAATCCCCGCTTATAGGGACTCCGCCCACGGATTGTGACGCGGGAACCAGGATGCCGCCGGCCTTGACGCCGGTGACCATCGCCCTGGGAGCCTTAACGGCTTCCTCAGGGGCGCATGAGACCAGCAACAAGGCCACGGCAACTATGGTAGCAATACTTCTCAAGGATTACTGGTCTAGAGAGATTGCAAGCTCCTCTTTGTAGAGGGAATTGATCTGGGTCTCGGACAGAGGCATGTTGTAGAAACGAACCTCGTCGATGGCGCCGGGGAAGTATCCCTGCCATGCATCTGCGGCCTTACCCTCGATACGGGAAGCCCAACCGCCGATGTAGAGAGCGTTGCAGTCGGATGCGAAAGCGGACTTGATGCCGCCGACCGGCTTGTCGCTTACAAGGAAGTCACCCTCGCCGACCTTAACACCGTTGGCATAGTTTACCCAATGACCAGACTGTGCGTCGAAGGTACGGGCAATATGAATCCAGGTGTCTTTCTTTGCATACTCGGTGGAAGCGCTGTTGGGCCACATTGCAGGCTTGCCCTCAACGGTTAGGAAGTCCACGCGACCGTTGAACCACTGCTCGCCGGTATCTGAGTTGTAGTTGTCGAAGAGGAATACGAATGAAGGCCATACGGGCTCGGTAGCAGTACCGTTGAAGGAAAGAAGGCCACCTTTCGCCTCTTTTCCAGCAGGGAGCTTGACCCAAGCGGAGAAAGTCATGCTTTCGAGCTTTGTGAAAGCGTTGTTTGCTGCAAGGTTGAGCTTGAGATAGGCCTCAGCGGTGTTGTCATTGCCCTTGTTGGCGTATGCTTTTCCGATGAAGCCGACTTCATCCAAAGCTGCATCGCCCACTATGTTGCCATAACTGACACCAGTACCAACAGCAACAACTTTCTGTGTGGATTCGAACGGAAGATGGACCACGAGAGCCTCCTTGGCTGTAGTAACCTCTTTGGTGGTAGGGGTGGGATCGACAGGTTTTTCCTTGCAAGAGACAGCTGCACCCATCATAAGGACGGAAACAGCAAAGAATAATACTTTTTTCATTTTTTGATTAATAATTTAGTGTGTTAAAAAAGGTTAATAAAATATATCAGTAACTATACCCGGGCGATGCGGGAAGATTGGGATTCAGCTGGCGTTGAGTTGAAGGAATAGGGAAGTGCTCGTTTGTTCCGGCCTTAAAGCCCAGAGGGCCCAGCACTTCTGCCGCCTTGCCCCAGCGTACAAGGTCGAAGAATCGGTTGTCTTCCATTGCAAGCTCGGCATGCCTCTCCTCCTGGACATCCTCCAGCGATACGGGCACGGAAGCAAGTCCGGCACGGCTGCGCACTTGATCGAGGGCATCCTGAGCCGAAATGCCGCCCTCGGGAGCACCATTCATCACGGCCTCAGCGTAGTTGAGCAATATCTCCGCATAACGGATGAGGCGAATGTCGTAGTCGCGTCCGTAGCCGTTGAAGGACCACTTGTTGTAACGTGAAGGAGTATAGACCTTACCGTTGTAATAAGGGTTCACGCACATCTCGCTTATCTCGTCGCCCTCGGGAGTCGTTGTTCCGCGCACCAAAACTGTAGCTTGCTTGCGGATAACGTCGCCGCGACCGTCAAGGAAGTCTATGAGTCCCTGGCTGGGCACCTTAAAGCCCCATCCCTGCATGTTGGCCTGAGGGTTGTTGCGGGGACCCTGGATAAAGGCATAATAGCACATGGGGGCATCGCCTGTGCTCTGGCCGAGAGTAGAGCTTTGGATAGACATGAGAATCTCGGAGGAATTCTCGCCCTTCATAAGGAACACGTCGCGGAAGTTAGGCAGAAGTGCAAATTCACCGCTCCTAATAATGGCGTCAGCCTGCTCTGCAGCCTCTTTCCAATCCTTACGGTAAAGGGCGACGCGTGATTTCAGCGCCCTGGCGGTCCAGCAGGTGTAACGACCGGGGTACCCGTCCCAAGAATCGGGAACATTGCTGATGGCCTCGTCCAGGTCAGTATAAATATAGCTGAAGAGCTGCTCCTCGGTGGATACTTTCATGGAGGCGAGCTCATCTGCCGTCATGGTTTTGTCTATATACGGCACGCTTCCGAAGATGCGGAGCAGGTTGAAGTAGGCCCAGGCGCGGATAATCCTGGCCTCCGCGCGAGTCTCCCTGACCTGACGGAGTCCGTCTTCGGCGGTGATAGCTTCGGCAAACTTGTCCATTGACTCTATCGCATAATTCGCAGATGAGGCAATGTTGTAGAAATATGTCCACATATCCGCCACACAGGTATTTGATCCATCCAGGCTGAAGTTGTCTATGGCTGCCGCCATAGGACCGTCATCGGCGGAACTCCCCTTGTCTGCGTCGTCGGAACAAATTTCCATTACGGCCACATAGTTGAAAGCTTCGCCCTCGCCCATACGCATGCTCGCATACGCGGCGCTGAGGGGCATTATGATATTCTCCGGCTTGGTATAATCCAGACCGGACGAAGGCATGCTGGCCTCCGTGCGTATGTTCAGGAAGTCGGAGCAGCTGCAAAGGGCCAGGATGGCACAGGCAATAAGAATTATAAACTTTTTCATGGCTGCTTAGAAATTAAGGTTGACACCTGCGGTATAAATAGCCTGCATAGGATATACGGACGAGCCGTCTATGCCGGTCGCGGTAGGGCTGCCGCCGATTTCTGTGGTGAAACCGTTGTAGCCAAAGAGAGTAAGTGGCCTCTGGGCAGAAAGATAAGCACGAATCCTTCCTGTGCCGAACACATTGCGGAAAGTGTAGCCGAGCTGTACGTTCTGGATACGGAACATGGATCCGTCCTCCACGAAGAAGCTGTTGCTCTGTGCCATCAATGACTCAGTAAGGGCCTTGGGGCTGGGATAAGTGGTGCTGGGCGCGTCCTTTCGCCAGGCGTTCTTGTAGAAGGCATAATCAAAGTTGCCGTCTGAAAAGACCTGTTTGTTTATGCGCTTGGAGTTGAAAATCTTGTTGCCAATGTTGGAGTTGAGCACCATGGAGAAGTCCCAGTTCTTCCACTCGAAGCCGAGATTGAGACCCAGCATGAGCCAAGGCAGCGGGCTGCCGAGATATGTACGGTCCTTCTCGTTGATGATGTTGTTTCCGTCGATGTCGCGGTACTTGAAATAGCCCTCGTCTGCCGTTGTCTGGGTAACATCTCCCAGAAGAGCCTCGGAACGGGATTGGAAGATTCCTTCTACTTCGTATCCCCAGAAAGCGCCGATAGGGTAACCTACCTGGGTGAGGGTGGAGTAAACTCCGTTTACGGCAGCTCCCGGGATATTGTCGCGTCCCTCGAGGGCCAGCACACGGTTGTGGTTGAAGGTGGCGTTTAAGCCTACGTTGTAGTTGAACTCTTCCGCTATTGTATCAGCCCATTTGAGAGAGAGCTCGGCGCCGGCATTGAGCACCTTGCCGTTGTTGGCAAGAAGGGTTGCCACGCCGCCTCCCGTTGCGATAGGGGCATGGAACACTACCCTGTCTGTTACACGGTAATACAGGTCGAGCTCACCGGTAAGACGATTGCCAAGGAAAGCAAAGTCGGCACCCACGTTGGCCTCGGTAACCACCTCCCAGTGGAGGAAGTTCTGATACACGGTTTGTGCACCTATACCGTCCACCACCGTATCGCCGAACACTGCAGAACTGCCGATTCCGGAAGCACCGGAGATGTTGACGTCGTTTGCGGGCACGTTGTCGTTACCGAGCATACCCCAGCTGGCGCGCAGCTTCAGGTAGTCGAATACGTGCTGATTCTTCATAAAGTCCTCATCGGAAATGTTCCAGCCAAGGCCGACGGAAGGGAACAGGCCCCATTTTTCGTTGAACGGGGTAGCAGGATCGTCGTTGTACTTGGAGCTGCCGTCCGCGCGAAGGGTGACGGTTGCAAGGTATTTTCCCTTGTAGCTATAGGTGCCACGGGTAAAGAACGAAAGGCCGTTGTATCGGGAGGCACCGTCGGTAGTGCTCTGATTCTTGTAAGAACCATTCACCAGGTAAAGGGACTGCCTGTCATAATCGGGGACATTGCTTGCGGTACCTCTCAGCCAGGCGCTGTACTGCATCCTTGCGGACTGGCCGAGCATGGCGGAAAAAGAATGGTCGCCGATGGTATCCGAATAAGTAAGGGTATTGTCCAGGATGTGATAAAGACCGTAACTGTAGGTCTTGTTTAGCCTGGATACCGAAGTGCCCTGGGAACCTCCTACGTAGCTCTCTGGGGTGTATGTCTCAGCATCGGAGAAATTGAAGTCAAGATTATAAGAGGTCTTGAATTTGAGTTTCTCCGGGATAATGGTGGCCTCTGCATAGGCGGAGAACACTGTCTTGAAGCCGTCGGTCCAGCTGCGGTAATAGTAGGCGCTTGCCGCCGGATTACCGTAGTTATTGCCGTAGCCGTAAAGCTGAGGGGCGTCGAAGGCTACAGGATAGGCGGCGGTGTTTTTATCGTTGTACACGCTGTAAACAGGCGGGTTCACGAAGGCCTGGTAATAAACGGAACTGTTGGGGTTATTGCTGTTGTATTTGGATACCACAGTATTGAATCCCACCTTCAGCCAGGAGTTCATGGTCTGGTCCAGACGTGCCCTGAAGTTGAAACGGTTGTAGTCGTTCTTGGTAAAATTCATGATACCGTCCTGATAGAAGTAGCTAAGACCCACGGAGTAATTGGTCTTTTCGGTGCCTCCGGAAAGGTCGAGCGAATGGGAGTGGGTGAGGGCGGGATGTACCATGGTTCTATACCAGTCTGTGCTTACGCCGCCGTAGTCTGCAACATTCTTAGGTACGAATCCTGTCATGTCCTTATATGCCATGTTGTAGAGCTCCACGTACTGCTCGGTGTTGGCCAGTTTCATAATGTTGGTAGGAACCTGCAGACCGGCATAGCCGTCATAGCTCACACGGGCATGTCCCATCTCTCCCTTGCGTGTGGTGACGATAATGACTCCGTTGGCGGCGCGCACACCGTAGATGGCTGCCGCAGAAGCGTCTTTAAGCACCGTCAGCGACTCTATATCGCTGCTGGACAGGAAGTTGATGTTGTCCATAAAGGCACCGTCAACAACATACAAAGGATTGGCATAATCTCCGATGGAGCCAACGCCGCGCACCTTCACCGAGGGACCGGCTCCCGGTGCACCGCTTTGAGTAATCTGAACACCGCTCACCAGGCCGGCAAGAGCGCTCATGGGGTTGGCGGTAGCCTGTTTGGAGAGCTCTCCGCCCTTGACGCTCACGATAGGAGCGGTGAGGTCCTTGGCTTTCTGTGTGCCATAACCCACTACTACCACTTCCTCAAGGAAGGTTTTGTCTTCTGTAAGGGTTATTAAAGCAGGAACTTCGGAAGCTTTGAAAATCCGGGAAGAATACCCCATACAGCTGATTTCCACCATTGCATCAGGACCGGAGACATACAACAGGAAGTCTCCGTCCATCCCGGTGGAAGTGCCGTTCATGGTGCCGGATTCGACAACCGTAGCTCCAATTACAGGGCCGAGGTCATCTTGTATTACTCCCTTTACCTGGTAACCCTGGGCGTAAGCCAGAATACCCGCAAAGAGAGTGAAAGTCAGGATAAACAATCGTTTCATATATCAATTAAATGGTTAGTCTTGCTTTATCTTGCATTGTTGTCGTAGAAGAATCCGAGTTTCGCCAGCCCCTCGTTGATTTCCGGGCAGCTCATAAAGAGTTTCCATAGCAAACCGCTGCGATAGTTCTCTATCATTACGGCCGCGGGTCCCTGGTCAATGGCCAGATAGTGGTCCACAACCGCCGGCTCGCGGGACGGATTGTAGGCATCGTAAAAGCCGTAAGGACCGAACATCCCGGTATCGTAATACAGATGGCGGATTACCTGAATGGACTCTTGGGAAGTATAGACTATGGAACTCACTGCCGCAGTGGGCGACACGGTGCCGTTTTCGCTGTTCGTGCCGGGATGATGCGAACTGTAGCCCACGTCGGGGTCGTCGGAAGAAGTGAAGCCCCACAGCTCGGGCCCGTATCCCTTGTGCCCCTTGGGGTTGTCTATTGCATAAGCGCGATGTATCATCGTGTGCGCACGATTGCGCTCGAAGTAATCTGTGTATCCGTCCTTTAACCCTCTGGGATCAAGCCCAAGCCAGGAATAGTGACAGAAGAAGAGGGGACCGCCATATTCCATGCCGAGAGACAACTTTATGCCATAATACTCTTTGCCGTTGTAGTAGTATGGTGAATTCTTGTAGCAAGCCTCATAGCACTCGCGCGTAATGGGATAGGTCGGCGACGACGCTGCCAGCACATAAGTAATTAGCGTTTCGTCATATCCCTTGATGCGGTGATTCATCTTCCACTCATAATTCTTGGACCAGTGCCAGTAAAGGGAATCGGTGCCCCGGGTATACCAGGACCACTCCACTTCCCGCCACAGCTTATCGCAGCGGCCGGAGAGTTCAGCATCCTTGTCCTTGAGCCACTGACGTGCGGCCAGCAGGCCCTGTACCATAAAGGCCGTCTCCACCAGGTCGCCGCCGTCGTCATACTTGCTGAAATTGAAGGGCTGCATTGTGTCGGCATCGTACCAATGAGCCCAGGCACCGTGGAAGCGCTCCAGGGACTCCAGGGATTCGACCATCTTGCCTATGCGCTCCACTCCTTCCTGCATAGGATAATATTTTCTCTCAGCGCCAGCTATCACCGCCATCATCCCGAAGCCGGAGCCGCCAATGGTAACTATGTTACCGTTTCTGTCGTTATTACGCTCGCGGGCAAGCCCCGTGGCGGGGTCGGCAAATTCGGTAAAATATTTTATCGTAGCACGCTCCACGCAGTCCAGCAGGACATCGTCCGGCATCTGCCCGCATCCGGCAAGCAGTAGTATCAGCAGGGGAAACAGTTTACTCTTCATAACTGAAAGATGCTTCGCGGACCTTGTCGGAAGCTCCGCCGATGAATACTTTGAAGTCGCCGCTCTCTGCTCCGTAGCTCATATCTTTACGGTAGAATTCCAGCATGGACTTATCTATGACGAAGCTTACCGTCTTGCTCTCTCCGGGCTCAAGATATACCTTAGAGAAGGACTTGAGTTGCTTTACCGGTCGTGTGACGCTGCCCACGAGGTCGCGGATATAGAGCTGTACGGTCTCCCCGCCAGCGCGTTCGCCACTGTTAGTCAGGATAATTTCAGCAGTTATGCTGCCGTCTCCGCTGAAGGCAGGAGAAGAAAGTTCTATCTCTGAATAATCAAAGCGGGTATAGCTCAGACCGTGGCCGAATGCGAACAGGGGTTCGTTGGGTACGTCCAGGTAACGGGACTCATACTTAGCCTCCGGATGCACGTAGGGACGTCCGGTATTCTTGGCATAGTGGTAAATCGGTACCTGACCGAGAGTGCGCGGGAAAGTGACTGGCAGCTTGCCGCCGGGATTCACCTCGCCGAAGAGTACGTCCGCTACTGCATATCCTCCCATAGTCCCGGGATACCAGGCCTCCAGCATCGCCCCCGCATAAGGCAGTTCAGCAGAAAGGTCCAGCGGGCGACCGTTAAGCAATACTACGGCAACAGGTTTGCCTGTGGCGGCTATTTTCCTGAGCAGCTCGCTCTGCACGCCGGGGATGTGGATGTCCGAACGGGAAGCAGCCTCGCCGGTCCAGTTGTTGTTCTCCCCTATCACCATGATTACCTTTGAGGCGCCGAGGGCGGCGGTCAGGGCCTTGCTGAAGCCGCTGCGGTCCTCGCCCCGCTCCTTGCAGCCTTCGGCATAGATTACGTTTCCGCCATTGGCCTCGCGAATGGCTTCAAGTATGCTTACCGGAACGCTTCGCACCTCTCCGGCACCTCTCCAGGAACCAAGAAGATCGTCTTTGGAGTCAGCCAGGGAACCTATTACGGCTATCTTTTCGCCCTTTTTGAGAGGAAGTACGCCGTCGTTGCTGAGCAGCACCATAGACTCGGCCGCAAGCTTGCGGGCGAATGCCTTGTTCTCCTCAGTCAAAGTTTCGGAAGCCTCGCGCTCCGGGCTGCAGTACTTGAAGGGATCGTCGAAGAGACCGAGGGCGGCCTTGACGTTCAGTACGCGGCGCACGGACTCATCCAGTGTTTTACGGCTCACCTTTCCGCTCTTCACCAGGTCCTTGAGATAGTTGAAATAAGACGCGCTTTGCATGTCCATATCCATACCGGCGTTGATGGCAAGGCGTCCGGCATCCGCCTCGTCGGCGGCATAGCCGTGGCAAACCATCTCGTTGATGCCGGTGTAGTCGGATACCACGAAACCCTCAAAACCCCACTCATCGCGGAGAATGTCTTTGAGCAGGAATGAATTGGCCGTTGCGGGCACACCGTCTAGCTCGTTGAAGGAAGCCATTACGCTAAGCGCTCCGGCATCCACGGCGGCTTTGTAGGGCGGCAGGTAGAACTCGCGCAGCCAGCGCTCGGACATATCTACCGTATTGTAGTCGCGCCCGGCCTGGGGGGCGCCGTAAGCAGCGAAATGCTTTACGCAAGCGAGGATGGTGACGGGGTCAGATAGATCATCGCCCTGATAACCCCTGGTCATGGCGGCCGCGACCTGGCTTCCGAGGTATGGATCCTCTCCGGAGCCCTCTGAAATACGGCCCCACCGGGGATCTACGCACACGTCGCACATGGGAGAATAGGTCCAGTGGAGGCCGGCGGCACTCGCCTCGCGCGCGGCGATACGGGCAGAAGCCTCAATGGCCGGAACATCCCAGGATGCCGCAATACCAAGGTTGATGGGGAAAATAGTACGGAAGCCGTGGATGACGTCATAACCGAAGAGCAGCGGGATGCCCAGACGTGTTTCATTTACTGCAATTTCTTGAAGCTTACGCGTATAGTCTGCCGTATAGGCGTTGAAAATGTTGCCGCAGCGGCCGGAACGGATGTCGTCTATATAGCCCTGTCGCATGGTAGGGCCGGTGACGCTCCAGTCACTTGTGAACAAAACCAGCTGGCCGATTTTTTCGTCCAGGGTCATTCGTTTCATAAGGGAATTCACGCGGGGGTCGCTGCTCTCGTTCCCGGAGGTGCACGCACACAGCATGCAGCTCGCGGCAGCAAGGGTAATTAGGATTCTCTTCATGATCAATAGTTATAGTGTTACGGGCTAAATATACACAAAAAAATCTATAAATCAACACTGAACACCATATCTATTTGATGAGGATTCAAATTGGAAGGAATGCCTAAATTATAATAGTATTTGACGCCGATTTTGGTATCGTAGGGAAACCACAACAGGTTGCCTAGCACTACGCAAAGTTCTGCACCAGCGCCTCCGAGATGTGTCCAGGGGCTGTGTTTGCGTCCGCCGAAGCAGGCATAGTCACCGTGTATGGTACACTCGAGATTACGCACATACGCCACGGGTCCCATTCCAGACCAGTCAAGAGGCGCGAAGGGGAATGCATAGTCGAAAGTAAACCGTCCCTGGAAAGGATTTGCACTCATTCTGGATGTGAGTGCCGAATAATCGCCCATGCCCCTCGGCATGGTGGAGACCACGCGCTCGTTGAAGAGAGCGTCCCCGTGCGGCATCTGCAGCATGGCGCTCAGACGGACTCCGTGTGTATCCATCAGGCCAGGCAGGTAGCCGTAAGAGTAAAAATAGGCGTTTGGCTTGAATACTTTCAACGCTCCTGGACGGCCGCTCCAGCCGGCTTCCGCGCCAACACCCAACTTAGGATAGATGCAGGACGACGGGGTGGCCTTTATCACATATCCTCGTACGCTGGCGGTAAGGCGGTTCATAGGGAACGAACGGCCCATCGTAATAACGCTGTTGGACATGCTCCAGCGAAGCTGTGGAATAAAACCCCTATACCATCCACCCGAGGAGAAATTCATTGGCACATAAGCCGTAACGGAGGCGTTGAAGCTCGGGAACCTTAGCTTTTCATTATCCAGACTGATATAATTCTGGAAATTGTCGAAAGTATGAATCAGGAAATACCCTCTGGCCGGGTCGCTGGATACGGAAAAGCCACATTCAAATACGGGATACAACCCCCTGTAGGTAAATTTTGTCTCCGCTATGTGCGCCCAGTGGTCGGAATAGTCTGCATGGTATGATACCGTGCCGTCAAAAGTGCCAAGGTCGTTCTGGAAAAAGCCCATGGCGCCAAGTCCGGCACTGCTGACAAGTGACTCAAAGCTGCGGTCTGCTACCGCATCGTAATCTATATAGACCGGAGCCCAGGAATGGAAACGGAAGGCGTTGGCGAGCTTGTTGTAGCGCTTTGGTTCCTCTATCGTGACGTTTTCCGGAACGGGCGGCACCACACCAGGGCCACCTGCCGTAAGCTCCTCGGCAAAAGGATATCTTGCCCGGCTGCCGAAGTCGGCTTCTACAGGCTGCAGCATGGCGTAACGTGGGGTAGCTTTGATTAAACGACCGTCACGGGACAGTTCCGAATACACCATGTCGTTTCCAGCAAAACCGAACGACGACGCTCCTACAGGAAGGGAACTAATGCGGCTGGCCGAATAGTTTCCCGGGGTGAAGGCATACAGTTCATCCACTCCATTGAGGTCGGAAGTGAAGTAGAGTGTATCTTCGTTCGCAAACAACTGTTTAACAGTAGAATAACCGCAGTCAAGCAGGCGCCGGAAGCCGTCGCGTACGCTATACAGCCCCTGTCCGTCGCTGGTTATGGCACAGGCATACAAGTCTTCCCCTATCCACTCCGACTCCACCAGCTGCATGCCCGCCGGAGCACGGAAACGTTCCAATACCTCCCCGCTCCGGGCATCCAGTACCAACAGCGACGTGCCCCCTTCGAATGCGGGTTCCACGACGCTGAGGCGATCTCCATCCGGAGAAGGGGCGGGGTTGTACCAGCGTGTATTCCTCTTGAGGCAATGCCTGCGTCCGTCAATATCCAAATACCATATTTCGGAATACGACACCATCTCCCAGCGGATATCGTTCACTATTTCGCTCCAATAAACACGGCGTAGCCGGGGGGCCGCCTTGAGATTGGAACAGTTGTAAGCAAAAGGGCCCAGTACCTCAGGCTCCCCTTCAGGAGCCATGCGCACAAGCTGCGGAGCTTCCGTCAGGCCGCTTCGGACACAGTATAGAGTATCGTTGAGCACGCAGGTGCCGTGGTAGTCCACATAGTGGCGTTCTGGTGCTGTAAGCTGCCTGGATAGCTGGAAGGGCGCACGGGCCTGTTCGTCGCGGCTCCACTGCTGCCGAAGGGTGTCGCAGATTTCCGTGAAAGCTGTGCGGAATTTCTTGCCGGAGACCTCTTTTACCGTTTTGGGATAATTGACAATCGGCCATGGCCAACACTTGTGGCGGAAAATGCGCCGATAGAAGCGGGCGGTAAAGTCCGGAGCATCAAAAAGGCTGCGCATTCCCGCCGCTGTGATATAGCCAACTTTATAATAATCAGGAGTATAATACTTCAGTGAACCATAGCGCCACTTCCACCAGTCCCTTGTATCCCCTTCCCGGAAGGCAGCCCGGAAATACTCCAGGAATTCCGCATTGCGCCCGCGGCCGGTATGGGTCAGCTCCGTCTCGGCAGCCACCGCGTCTCCCTCGTAGAAAGCAGGTCCTCCGTACATTACATCTACGGCTCCCTGGAAAATCTGTCCCATCAGCAGGTTCCAGAACCAGTATGGCTTTTCTTTGGCAAACTGCATCTGGCTTACGTGTCGGGACTCATGGAGCGTAAGATGTTCCTCCCACGGAGTGGGCAGCGGGGCGCTGAAATCAGGGATGGTGTATAGCACCATGCGCCGGGGCGTCCACGCCACCATACCGTTGGAAAGGGCAACCCATGGATGAAGAATTACGGGCAGCTGTTTCCGGTAATTCTGGTTGGGCGTATATCCGGCTGTAGCACCTACGGGTTCTTTTATATGCTCCAGCCGGGCGGCATAAACCTTTGCCAGGGAATCCATGCCCTCCGGGTAGATGAGCTTGTAGTCCCTGGTTTTTATCTGATACCAGCGCAGCCCGGCCGGCTCGTTTCCGTCCGTAATGAATTGGGCAGAAACGGGCACGGCCGTCAGCAGAACTGCCAGCAGACAAAGGGTTATGCGCCGGGGCATGGGTATTTAAAGCTTACGTGCTCCGTCGGAAATCACCACGTCGTACACCTTGAGGTCGTGGCCGAACTGGCTGCGGAAGCGGTCTTTGGCAGTAGCGATGAAAGCTTCGTAAAGTTCGTTCTTAACCAGGTTGATGGTGCAGCCGCCGAATCCTCCGCCCATAACGCGTGCACCGGTGACATCCATCTTGCGGGCCAGGCGGGCCAGGAAATCAAGTTCGGGGCAGCTCACCTCGTAGAGGCGGCTCAGGCCGAAATGAGTCTGGTACATCATTTCACCCACGGTCTCATAGTCGCCGCGCTCCAGAGCATCGCAGACATCAAGCACTCGCTGTACCTCACCTATCACATATTCTGCACGGATGAAGTCTTCCTCGCTAATTTCGCTGCGGACCTCGTCGAGCCACACGCGCTTGCAGTCGGAGAGGAAGTCCACCTCGGGATGGTTCTTCTTGATAGCGGCAGCGGCCTTCTCGCAGGACTCACGGCGTTTGTTGTAAGCAGAGCTCGCAAGTTCGTGCTTTACGCAGGTGTCGAGCAGAACCAGACGGTAGCCCTCGGGCTTGAAGGGGAAGTATTGATACTCCAACGTCTTGCAGTTCAAACGGATGAGCTGTCCCTCCTTACCGAAGCAGGAAGCAAACTGATCCATTATTCCGCACTTCACGCCGCAATAGTTGTGCTCGGTGCTCTGGCCAATGCGGGCAAGGTCGAAGCGGCTGAGGCCATTTTCGTTTATATCGTTTATCGCAAATGCGAAGCAGCTCTCGAGAGCTGCAGAAGAGCTCAGGCCAGCGCCAAGAGGCACATCGCCTGCAAATACAGCGTCAAAGCCCTTTACTTTACCGCCGCGCTTGATGGTCTCACGACATACGCCGAAGATGTAGCGGGCCCAAGCCTCCGCAGGCTTGTCCGCCTCTTCGAGACCGAACTCTGTCTTTGCATCATAATCAAGAGAGTACAGACGCACCCTGTCGGTACCGTTGGGCTTGATTTCGGCCAGAATTCCCTTGTCGATTGCTCCGGGGAAGACATATCCTCCATTGTAGTCGGTATGCTCGCCGATAAGGTTGATACGACCGGCTGCAGCATAGAAAACGCCACCCTCTCCAAAGAGGTCTACAAACTTGCTGTGAATCTTCGATTTCATTGATTATCAGTATTAAACGTTAAATAAAAAATGCATTATATCGCCATCCTGGACCACATATTCCTTACCTTCAATCCCCATCTTTCCGGCGGCCCGTACAGCAGACTCCGTGCGGTATTGTACAAAGTCTTCGTATTTTATGACTTCTGCGCGTATGAAACCCTTCTCAAAGTCGGTATGAATGACTCCGGCGGCCTTGGGCGCCTTATCTCCGGCGTGGATAGTCCAGGCCCGGCATTCGTCGGCTCCTGCTGTAAAGAACGTCCGCAGACCGAGCAGCTTGTATGCTCCCTGGACAAGACGGACTACTCCGGACTCTTCCAAACCCATTTCTTCAAGGAACATCTTCCTGTCTTCGTAATCCTCCATTTCGGCGATTTCGGATTCAGTGCGGGCGGATATGATGAGTATCCCGGCATTTTCGTCCTTTACCGCCTCCTTTACGGCTTCCACATAGGCGTTTCCGCCGGCAGCGGAGGCGTCGTCAACATTACATACGTAAAGTACAGGCTTGTTGGTCAGCAGGAAAAGGTCGTGTGCAAGAGCTGCCTCTTCTTCGTTCGCGAGAGCCACGCTGCGGCAAGATTTTCCCTGCTCCAGGACGGTTTTATAACGGGTAAGGAGGTCTGCCAGCTTGCGGGACTCTTTATCCCCTGCCTGAGCAGCCTTTAAGCACTTGGAAAGACGCGCCTCAACCGTCTCCAGGTCTTTTATCTGAAGCTCGGTATCCACTACTTCCTTGTCGCGCACGGGATCCACTGAGCCGTCCACATGCACCACGTTACCGTCGTCGAAGCAACGCAGCACGTGAAGGATTGCATCGCACTCGCGTATATTCGCCAGGAACTGGTTTCCCAGGCCCTCGCCACGGCTTGCACCCTTGACCAGACCGGCAATATCCACTATATCAACCGTGGCCGGAATGGTCCTCTGAGGTTTGCATATCTCCGTAAGCACTTCCAGACGCTTGTCCGGCACGTTGGTTGAACCAAGATTGGGCTCTATGGTACAGAAAGGGAAGTTGGCGCTCTGGGCCTTGCCGCTGCTAACGCAGTTGAAGAGGGTAGATTTACCCACGTTCGGCAGCCCTACTATTCCACATTTTAAAGACATATCATAAGTGTTAGCTCACAAATTTACAAAATTTTAGCATATTTGCCTTATGAAACGGACTATGAAACTTCTTCTTTTATTTTCGGCGTTATTTCCTCCATTTGCCGCCTTTTCTCATTGTGACAGTTTACTTGTGGTGAGCTGGAACGTGGAGAATTTCCTGGACCCGAGGACTGATTCTACGGGCCGTTATACAACCGCCAGACTGCGTACCAAGTGCAACGCAATATCCAAGACCCTGCTGCTGATAGCCAGCCGCCACGGCAGGCTGCCGGACGCGGTAGCTCTGATGGAGGTCGGAGACCGTTATGTACTGGAGCGGCTCCTTCGGGACACGCCCCTGTACAAGCTGGACTATTCTATCGTGCATTACGACTCCCCCGACAGGCGCGGGATAGACTGCGCTCTCCTGTACCGGCGCAGCACGCTGCGCCTGCTTCGTTCTGCTCCTAAGCACCTGTACGACAGCACAGGAGCCATTATGTCCACAAGAGATATTCTGGTGGCAGAGTTCGAAGGGCTGGATATCCTGGTCAACCATCATCCTTCCAAAGTCGGCGTGGCCTCCGGGCCCAAAAGGGCCATTGCCTGGGCTAGAATGAGGTATTTAATGGACTCTTTGGCCTGTTCCGGCAGTATTTTGGAACCGCCGGAGGAATATGCCGGCAGCGGACAAGGCAAGAAGAGCGCCGGCTGTGGACGGGCAATCTTGGCCGTCGGTGACTTTAACGACGATTTATGGCCTCATGAGGGTCCCCGGACAGCCTTCGAGGGAACCATTAAATACAACGGAACATGGGAGAAGATAGACGGATTCTTCTCTGCCGGCCCTATTTCTGTAATTGAAACTGTTTTTTCGGATTCGCTGCTGTCTGAAGAAGATAAAAATTACGGCGGGACAAAGCCCCGCCGTAGTTTTTCCGGCCCCCGAGACATAGGAGGCATCTCCGATCACTATCCGCTAATACTGCGGATAGTGATCACAAAGTGACTTCCAACCCCCGCAGCTGCGCTGCCGCCCCCGTGGGGCACTGAGGGAGCACCCTCAGACTCCCCGTTTCGGGCCGCTGATACTGCGGATAGTGATCACAAAGTGACTTCCAACCCCCGCAGCTGCACTGCTGCCCCCATGGGGCACTGAGGGAGCACCCTCAGACTCCCCGTTTCGGGCCGCTGATACTGCGGATTAGTTTTTAGAAGAAACGAGCACGGTTGTCCTTCACATTGTCGTACTTGGACATCACAGGGATAATCAGCTGGGTATTGTACTGCCCGCGCTGCTCGTTGATGTTGCGCGCATCTTCCTCTGTATAGAAAGATGCTGTCTGGCGGTTGCTGACAGTAAATACGTATGTGCAAGCCTGTCCGGCAACAGGACCGCTGAGTTCTCCTTCGGCAGCTGCGGCGATAGCGCCAAGCAGCGCAGGCTCAAGTGCAGCCCTGCCGGTGGAGGAGAAGGAAACGTCCTGAGCGGAGTTGCGCCCGGCCTTTAAAGCGGTCTCAACCTCGTCCAGAGTACCGAGACCCTCGATCTGAGCAGCTACGTCCTTAACGGATTTTGCCTGGAGTTTCTCTGTCTTAAGGAAACTCTGAATGGAAGGAGCAACCTCGCCGACGGGCTTGTAACCCTCCTCACGTACCTCCTTGAGCGCAACCACGAAGAAGTAGTTGTTGTTCACGGTGATTATGTTGGAAGCCTTACCCTTCTTGGCGTCAAAGACCCAACGGGTGATTTCCTTGGCCTGGCTGACGGAACCGTAGGTGGAAGTAGCTTCTGTCACGTCCTTCTTGGTGTGGGAATAGACACCGGTGGAATCAACGGCCTTCTTGTAGCCTTCATAAGTTCCGGCCGCTATAGTTGCAAAGCGGTTAGCCTTGGCATAATAGTCGTTGAAAGTCTCCTTGCTTGCAAGAGCGGTCTTCTCAAGTATGGCCACCTGCTTCTTGGCAATGGGCTTGGTGCGCTTGGTAACCACTACCACGTGGGTTCCGTACCTGGTATTCAGGACGAAGGGCTTGTTGAGCTCCGCGGTAATGGCGGGCTCGAAGCCGGGAACCATGTAGTTCTGGGTGAACCAGCCGATGTTTCCGAGTTCGCCTTCGTCGGCTGAATTCTTATCCACGGAATAGCCGGCCGCCAGCATGGAGAAGTTGCCTCCCTTGGCAATCACGCCACAGAGGCTGTCTGCCAGATGGGCAGCATCGCCGCCCTGGAGGAGAATATGCTTGACATACACGGAATCCGGCACGTTTGCGGTATTCATTACCTTCACGCTGCGGAATACATTCCCGTGCTTGTACACGGGAGATGCTCCCTTGTCGCCGCTGGCTACGAAGTTCTCGATATCGGAAGAGTAGTTGTTTGCGAGTTCACCGGTCTTGTACCAGTACTCGGAGAGGGACTTTTCAGAGTTCTTCAGGAGGAAAGCCTTCATGTTTCCGGTAGCGTCGAAATCAGCCACGATGGCCTCCATGTCGTCTCTGGTTTTCTGGATATCGGCAGCCGAGGGCTCAACCTCGAATACCACATACTCGATATCGCGTCCTGCTTTCTGTTTGTAATTTTCTTTATGAGTTTTATAATACGCCTTGATTTCTGCGCTGCTCACATTAACGGTGCTGTCTGCGAAGTCGAAAGGCACCATCACATAGTCAACATCAGCGGTTGTGTTGTGCTCGGCGACGGTACGATCCACGAAGAACTGAGGATAGAATGCAGAGTTGGTGAACAAGGCTCCGTACTTCTCGTAGTACTTCTGCACCATCACAGCGTTCTGCAGATAGTGCCAGTAGGTCTTGAGGCGTCCGGTCTCGTCTGCCTCGACCTGATTCTGCACGAAGTCGCGAAGGATCTCGGGGGAATAGGCGCCGGTCTCGTCTGCAAAGGCGGGATTATTGGCCAGAACAGGGGAAATATTGTTTCCCGTGGTCAAATCGACAATTTCATCCTCACCGACGCGAAGGCCGGCATTCTTTGCGTTCTTGACGAACATGTACTTGTCCATGAAATCCTGCCACGCATTGTTGCGTATCTGCTGCTGGGACTGCTCGTTCTGGACGGAAGAGCCGGTGACTATCTGGTTAATGGTGGTGAATTTGTCCACGTTCTCCTGGAAGTCTGTATAGGATATGCTTTTGCCTGCTATCTGGCCAACGTCATACTTGGAAGACATTGAGTGCAGGGCCGACTCCAAGGTGTTGGGATCGATAATGAAGGACAAAAGGGCCAGAGCGATGATAATGGATATCGCAAGACCGAACTTTACGCGAATTTTCTGAAGAACCGCCATGGTTTAATTATATTTTTAATTTTTATATCAAAGGTAATGGGCCGCGAAATTACAAATTTTTTGGGAAAGCACCAATAAAATTAACAGAATCAATAACAACAAGGGTGGAATCCTGCTGAGTTACTCCGTAACTGTTGAACGGCTTGTGCAGTATTGCATTACGGGCATGATCGTCCGCCCGCATTCCATAGCCCTGCATGAAACCGTCCGGTGAATAAAGCTTCACGTAGCAGTGAGTGTAGATTTCTTTCTTGGTTTCGTCCCAGTATATCGTATCAGTTTCTATTGTCTCCCTGTTCAGTACGTTATGTATCATAACGTTTCCGAAGGCAGACCAGACGTCGTCCGTAAGCCTCTTCTTGTCCACCTTATGGCTGGCCTTATCGGAGAAAATAAGACTCTCCAGAAGGCCCTCGTCGTTGTATGAATAAACAGACAGGCCCTCAGGAAAAAAATCTGTCTTGAGGGTATCGTTTTCGAAAGTCTGCATCAGCGGAGCCTCGATTCTCATCTCCACCTTGCCGTTTTTGGTCTGAACGGTAAACATGTTTTCCAGCGTCTGAACGGGCGTCCGAGACAAGTCTATGGAGTCTGCTTCCGCTAATTTACTGCTGCAGGAAACGACAATACTGGCAAGCGCCGAAACGCCTGCCAGTATAATTATGTATCGAATCTTTCTTTTCAAATTTTTATTTGACGGTCCTGGCCGTGGTTGTCGCCCTCATACCGCCGCAGGCAACAGTGTAGGGATCCCCGTTGTTTACGCCATACATGAATGCATCCGCAGCCTGCGGGAAGTACCTGCTGTACTGTGCGATGTAGCGGTTTGCATCTTCAGTGAGGGAAGGATCCGCCGCCTTGGCTTTGTTCATGTAGTCACAAGCCACCCAGTAAGGAGCACGACGAGCCACCTCGTCTCCACCACAGGTCGTTGATCCCCAAATAGTTCCTATAAGCAGATAAGCTTTTCCGGCAAGAGTTTCATCCTGGGCCGGGACCTTGTTGGCAGCCTCATAAGCGGAAGCTGAACGTCCGTTCTTGAGACAGTAAACAGCAAGCTCATAGTTGTAGGCTGCGTCTGCCTTGACGTCTGAATCCTCGCGGTCGATAGCCTCGTTGAGGTACTTCACGGCATCTGCCACGTTACCCTTAGCAGAGTGAAGTTTATACAGATAGTAAGCCGCATCTGCCGAAGGCTCCTGAACATACATAGTGGTGACGGCGTTGAGGAAAAGGTCGTTGTCGTTGCAATCCTCAGCCAGACTCAGCATCTTGACAATATTCTTGGCAAGCTGGAGATCGTCAGGGTTGGCCTCGTAACGGGGACCGAAGAGGGCGAGCAGGTCGTCGCAGGTAGCTACCTTGCTGGCTATGAACAGGTTCTCGATATTGGTGTGGAAATCTCCTATCTGCTTTGCCTCAACTTCCGATGCCGGGTTAATGGAGTCAAGCATGCCAATATTCCTCTGATAAAGATTCAGAATATCCTCTGTACCAAGTTGTCCTAAGCCATATAAATCAACGGCCGCCTTGAAGTCGTTGAAGATGACGGAGGCCTTGGTCTTGTCACCAATCGTAGCAATTACACCCTCGTAGATATCAAATACTCGTTTAGGGTCGGATTTGATATACTTTGCGGCATAGCTGGCCTTGTTGTTTAGCGCCGTTGCGGCATACTTGGGATAGTACTGAGCCCTGACATCCTGAAGCGTAAGCAGGGTATCAACAAGTCCTTCCACCATGATAGGATTCTTGGCGTTCTTGGCGATGAGCCTGGAAATTAGGTCGGAACCGTGTATAAGGAGGTTCTGACTGCAGCTGGGAGGACACAACTCGTATGCTTTGCGCCAGTTGGGAGTAGCGTCGTCGTAATTCTTCTGCTTATAATACTCCGTGTAATAGGAAAGGTATTTGACGCACTCGTCTGCATTAGGACCGTACTTGCTCATATCCTGTGCGCGGAGCCCTGCTCCGGAGAGTAACATCGCAAAACCAACTGCTGCTAAAAATACTTTTTTCATATCCCTAAAGGTTAATTATTAATCATATTTGTTCTTGATGAACCAAATGTCGAACAAATTGAATCCTACGGAGACGTTGAAGTAAGTCTCGCGAATCATATTGTTCTTTATCGAGCCCCTCCGTCCAAAATCCATACCAAGCGTTATTCCGTTGTACATCCTGAACACGGGAAGTGTTGCTCCAATCGTTAATCCATACGCACTTACGGGATTTTGGTCGATATAGAAGTAATCTCTCTTCCAATAGGCTCCGGCCCTGTATGCTATCTTCTTGTAGTAGTAGCGGATGTCGCTTCTGTTTGGTACATATTCAAATCCGATTCGGTAAGATTCGGACAGGGCGGCCTGGAAAGAGGAACGGCCCGTGCCGGTAGTCTGGTTGCCTGTCATCCCCTCCCTCTTGTCTATTCCGGTGGGACGCCAGTCGGAACGGGTGTAATCGAATTCCGCCATGAACTTATCCTCGTAACGGAAGCACAATCCTATTCCCTTCTCGCTTGCGAGCGACACGTTTCCAGGGATGCCGGACCTGTAATCCAAGGTATCGGATGCCGCAGTGCCTGTGGAATAACGATAACTCTCAATGTTACCAGAAAGCCGGGCCGCAGTCTTATAAGTCGCTCCTAATGTAACGGAACTCTTTGAGCCGAGAGGCTGCTCGTACTGGATTCCGAACTTTCCGGCAGTGGCGCTCAGTTGAAGGATATGACCGTTCATGGCACCGTTGTAGGAGGCGTCGGAGAAAGATTCCTGGAAAACCTTTTCAATTTTTCCGAAGTGATAGATTACCTCGGCACCGAGAGACAGCCTCTTCCAGAAAGTGACCCCGGCAGCCGCGAAAACCTGGTAAATGCTTCCGCTACCAGCCGCCAGATAATTGACGTTGCCGGTGTGCCCTACTATCGACTTGTCTTGTAAACTGTAGCCATAACCATAACCGGTGTCGCTGTAAGGCATTATTCCCACCATTACCGCAGAAGAGCGCCATATAGGGAAGGAAATAATACAGTCCGCTACGTTGAATGTGTTGGAAGCTGAACGCATATCCCCCTGACGGAATATCTTGTTGTCCTGCAACAGAGAATAATCTGCCATGAATGCCAGTGAATCACGTGCCGTGACAGCAGCAGGATTCATTGGATTAATAAAACGATGGCTTCTGGATGCGATACCTACTCCGCCCATGGATTTATTATAAGCGGTTCCGGGCGACGCCAGGTCTCCTACTCCAAAAATGGAATAAGGGGTATAGCTGCCATAGGTCTGGGCATTCGCGCCCAGGCCGAAAAGCACCGACAATATAGCCGACAGCAAAAGACTACTGAATATTCTTTTTGACATATTCATCAGTAATTATTGCCAACCCCATTAAACCAAGGTTACAAACTGCAAATATCGAGTTTTTCATCCGCTTGGCAAAATAAATTGCGTCTCCGCCGGTAAAAATCACGGTATTTTCCGGCTTTGAACTTATATACCCCTCTATTTCAAACATTATACCCGAAATTATTCCCGACTCTATCGAGGACTTTACTGAATCTCCGGGAAAACCGAAAATTTCGGGCGTATCAATTAAAGGGAGAGCCTTGGAATAGCGGTTCAGGGCTTTGAAACGCGTGCGGCAGCCTACAGAAATATTTCCACCGGCATAACTGCCGTCTGCTTCTATGAAATCTACTGTAAGAGTGGTTCCGAGGTCGAAAACGGAACATGATTGCCCTTTGAACATATGCTGCACCGCTACCAGGGAAACACCTCGGTCATAGCTAAGATATTCGGGAATTCCGTAGTCTGAAAGCATGTTCCTGTGGAGAGGATCCATAAGAATAAGATTTTGGCAGGACTCTTTCAACCGGGCTTCATCCTCTGTGCTTATGTTTTGTACGGAGACCACAGCCATAACCACTGGGTTTTGCTTTTCAGTAATGGAAGAAATGAAATCCATCACTTTCTCCCCCTGATAGCGTATGGTTTTTCCAAGGACGGATTCTTCCGCCCAGGCAGCCTTTACGGCAGTGTTTCCTATTTCTATCAACAGGTTTGCCACTTCAACGACACAAGAATTGCAAATTTAGAAAAAAATTATTCAAGTTTGGATAGAATCGCCCTTGCCTTTTCTAAAGTATCTATCTTACGGGTAATGATTTTGAGTTTTCCTTCACTTTGTTTCAACTCAAGATTGGTAGTACCGGTATTTATTCTGTCCAGGATACGCGCAAAGGTATCGGAGCGGAAATACGGAGACATCTGGTTGGAAATAAAGAAGGCTATGAACATTCCATTTTTTATTATAACCTTTTCGAATCCAAGCCTGGAACCGGCATTACGTATTTTCACTACCTCAAAGAGATTCAATACCTCTTGGGGTATCTTTCCGAAACGGTCTTTCAGCTGGCCGGCAAGTATATTTATCTCTTTATCCGTTAACATAGAATCCAGCTGCTTGTAGATGCGTATTTTCTCTGCAGTAATATCTATGTAGTCGTCAGGAATCATGGCCGGCTGATCAGTTTCTACAGTACAGTCTGCATTATAATCACCCCGTGCGCTCTTCTGTAATATTCCAGTTTCTACACCAAGTTCCTCCATTGCTTCGGAAAGTATCTTCTGATAAGTTTCGAAGCCCATATCCATAATAAAACCGCTCTGTTCTGCCCCAAGCATATTTCCAGCCCCTCGTATATCCATATCCTGCATGGCAATGTTGAAGCCGCTTCCAAGGTCGCTGAATTCTTCCACTGCCTTTAATCGCCTGCGGGCGTCGTCTGTAAGAGTAGTCAGAGGCGGCACTATCAAGTAACAGAAAGCCTTCCTGTTGGAACGTCCCACCCTGCCACGCAGTTGATGGAGGTCGCTCAATCCAATATTCTGAGCCTGATTGATTATTATGGTATTGGCATTGGGAATATCCAGTCCGTTCTCTATTATGGTTGTACAGAGAAGCATGTCGTAGTCTCCCCTGATAAATTCCAACATCCTGTTTTCCAGAACTTTTGATTCCATTTTTCCATGAGCAACACATATCTTCATATCTGGAACCAGCCTATGTAGAATCTCATATATCGCCGGCAGTTCCTCTACCTTGTTGTGGAGGAAAAATATCTGCCCGTTACGCTTCAGTTCATAATCAATAATACCCTTGATTTCCTCTTTGTCGAAGAGTATTATTTCTGTCTGTATGGGAATTCTGTTGGGAGGGGGTGTATTGATTATACTCAGGTCCCTTGCACCAAGCAGGGAGAACTGCAGGGTTCTCGGAATAGGAGTTGCAGTGAGGGTAAGGGTATCTATTCCTGTTCGCATCTGGCGCAGTTTTTCCTTGGCTGATACCCCGAACTTCTGTTCTTCGTCTATTATCAGCAACCCCAGATCTTTAAATAAAAAACTGTCCGACAGTATCTTATGGGTTCCTATAAGTATATCTATTTTTCCTTCTTCCAAACGTTTACGTACATCGGTAAGTTCCTTTGCCGTACGCAGGCGGCTGACATAATCTATATTACAGGGAAGATTCTTAAGGCGTTCAGAAAAAGTATTATAATGCTGAAGTGCTAATATGGTAGTAGGAACAAGAACTGCTGTCTGCTTACCGTCAACAGCCGCCTTGAATGCAGCCCTTATAGCTATTTCCGTCTTACCGAAACCAACATCTCCGCAAACCAGGCGGTCCATAGGACAATCTCCCTCCATATCTCTCTTCACGGCCTTGGAAGCTAATTCCTGATCCGGAGTATCCTCATACATAAACGAAGACTCGAGTTCTTCCTGCAGATAGGTGTCTGGAGAAAAAGCATAGGCCTTGGAAGCCTTACGTTTGGCGTACAATTGAATAAGGTCCTTGGCTATATCTTTAACCCGGGACTTGGCGCTGTTTTTGAGCGTTACCCAGGTTTTTGAACCAAGTTTGTTTATTCTCGGGGCCTCTCCGTCTCTTGAACGGAAACGGGAAATCTTGTGTAGTGCATGCACTGACACAAATACCACATCTCCGTCTTTGTATGTTAATTTTACTACTTCTTTAACCCGGTCAAAGTTGTCCCTTATACGCACAAGACCTCCGAAAACTCCCACACCGTGGTCTATATGAACAACATAATCTCCTATATTAAAGGAATTTAAATCGTTTATCGTAAGTTGTTCCGTCTTATCCACACTACGTCTCAGGCTCACCCTGTGGAAACGGTCGAAAATTTCGTGATCAGAGTAACAGCAAATCTTATCTTTATTATCTATGAAACCGTTATGGATATTTTTACCCTTCACAAACTTAGGGAGGGGACATCCGTTCTGGGATAATATCGAAAGAATACGATCCAGCTGAGCCTCTTTTTCACCGTAAATATAAACTTCATAGCCGCTTTCCAACTTGGTTTTTATATCTTCAGCCAAGAGCTCGAAGTTTTTATTAAATACAGGTTGCGGCGATATATTAAAGTCTATTGTTCTAACATTCTGCTTATCTAAAGGGGTATCTATGAACACTTTGTTGAATTTATCCGTCAGACTGTAAAAAGAGCTTTCCTTATACATGTCAGACGAATCCATCCATAATACAGACTCTTCCGGGATAATTTCCAAAATATTCTGTCCCTCCGGATCATCTTCAGATACCACGTCTGAAATAATTTCTGCCTTATCCTCCTGTGAAACTGAAAGCTGGGTATTACAGTCAAAAAGATGTATTTCCTCAACCTCGTCACCCCAGAATGAAATACGGAAGGGATTGTTTCTGGAATATGAGAAAATATCAACTATAGATCCACGTATTGCAAGCTGACCTGGAGCCGATACAAAATCTACTCTCTCAAATCCTTTATTAATAAGTTTTTCTACAATTCTTTCATGTGAAACTGTGTCACCTTTCTTTATAGTAAAGAGGGAATCATTAATTTTTTTACTGGAAGGTAGTAATTCTTCCAAAGCCTCAGGGTAACTTACTATGAATAAAAGGGATTTATCATAACTGAGTATTTTTTCTACAGCTGATGTCCTCTGTACACCAAGTGAAGATTTATAATTACTTCTTTCAACACTTTTACCGGAAGAAGGAAGAAAGAATACCTTATCTCCTTCCACAAGACTATATAAATCAGCTGCACAATATTCCGCTGCTTCCCTGTTTGGAAGTATTATGAAATGTAATCCGTTCTCTGCGGCCTGGCTTAATACGAACCATCTGGCAGATAAAAACAACGAGCGGCAGAAAATATCCTTTTTGGATAATAATCTGCTTTTAAGAAGGTCAGTGGACTCTTTGTTTATAAACATCAAGTACCTTTTATGTTAATAAATCCGTTGAAAAATATGTTTATATCCGGATTATAATTATTTCATTACCGACAGTTTAGGTTTATCCACAAATTAAAAACATCTTTTTAAATAATGTTTTCAATAATCTTTTAGTTTATAAAAAATTGATATTTAATAACTTAATATAATAATTAACAAATTAACAAGGTATTACAAAAACATCAATTTATAAATTAAAAGAACTATATTTGTATTTGTAAAGAATGAACTGAAATGTCCGACTTTAACCCCCATAATACAAACGAAGGCAAAGATAAGGATTTAGATGGAATAATCCGTCCCAGGGAACTGGAAGATTTTACCGGTCAGTCTGAGATTGTCTCTAATCTAAAGATATTCATAGCTGCGGCAAAAATGAGAGGAGAGCCTCTGGATCATACCCTCTTCCATGGTCCTCCAGGTCTTGGAAAAACCACTCTGGCTCATATTATAGCAAATGAGATGGGAGTTAATATGAAGATAACTTCCGGACCCGTACTGGACCGTCCTGGAGACCTTGCCGGACTGCTCACTTCCCTGGAAACAGGAGATGTATTGTTTATAGATGAGATTCACAGGCTTTCTCCAGAGGTAGAGGAATATCTTTATTCTGCAATGGAGGACTATGTAATAGATATAATGATAGACAAGGGCCCTGGTGCCAGGTCTGTCAGGATATCCCTTAATCCATTCACCCTGGTAGGTGCTACCACACGTTCCGGTTTACTAACAGCTCCCCTTCGCGCACGCTTCGGTATCACCAGCGGTCTTGATTACTACGATACTGCTCAACTTGTAAAGATTATCAAGCGTAGCGCAGATATTCTTAAGATTGGTATCGAAAACGATGCAGCCAGGGAAATAGCTCTCCGGAGCCGGGGTACTCCACGTATTGCGAATGGTCTTCTCAGACGTGTAAGAGACTTCTCACAGGTTATGGGTGATGGACATATAGATCTTGATATTGCCCGCTTTGCTTTGAATAAGCTAAACATAGATACTAGAGGTCTGGATGCTATAGACAATAAAATACTAAGGACTATAATCAATACTTTCAAAGGTGGTCCGGTGGGAGCTAACACAATAGCTACCGCTATAGGAGAAGACCAGGGAACCTTTGAAGAAGTTTATGAGCCTTTCCTTATTAAAGAAGGCTTTATAGTTAGAACCCAGAGAGGGAGGATAGCTACCGAACTGTCTTATAAACATCTTGGTTTAGAAAAAGAAGCGGAGGAGGGTACTTTGTTCGGACAGTGATTGGAGTTATCCTTAAAAATGACTAAAATTGCGGGATATTAAGAATACTTATTAATAATTATACAATGGCCGATAATCTTTTATCCAAGATTCCCGAAGGACCTTTAGCCCAGAAATGGACAAAACGTAAGTCGGAGATTCATCTAGTTAGTCCTAACAATAAGCGTAAACTTGAAATTATCGTAGTCGGTACCGGACTTGGGGGAGCTTCTGCAGCTGCCTCCCTCGGTGAGTTGGGGTACAACGTCAAGATTTTCTGTATAAGCGACTCCCCGCGCAGAGCCCACTCAATTGCAGCTCAGGGAGGTATCAACGCTGCCAAGAATTATCAGAACGACAACGACTCGGTGTACCGTCTTTTCTATGATACAATCAAGGGAGGTGACTATCGTGCCCGTGAGGCTAACGTTTATCGTCTGGCAGAAGTAAGCGCGGCAATTATCGACCAGTGTGTCGCCCAAGGTATTCCTTTTGCCCGTGAGTACGGCGGCTATCTTGCCAACCGTTCTTTCGGCGGTGTCCAGGTAAGCCGTACATTTTATGCCCGTGGCCAAACTGGCCAGCAGCTGCTTCTGGGTGCTTATGCTTCTCTTAATAAAGAAATTGCTGCGGGTACTGTGAAAGCGTATCCCCGTCATGAAATGCTCGATCTCGTAGTAATCAACGGTGAAGCGAAAGGTATTATTGCCCGCAACCTTATTACAGGTCAGCTGGAGCGTTTCGGAGCTCATGCGGTAATTATTGCTACCGGAGGTTACGGAAACACTTATTTCCTCTCCACCAACGCAATGAACTCCAACGGTTCTGCGGCACTGCAGTGCTATAAAAAGGGTGCCTATTTTGCTAACCCGTGCTTTGCCCAGATTCACCCTACCTGTATCCCTGTTCATGGAGAACAGCAGTGTAAGCTTACTCTTATGTCCGAGTCTCTTCGTAATGACGGACGCATATGGGTTCCAAAAAAGAAGGAGGATGTTGAAAAACTTCGTAAGCATCAGATAAAGGCCTCCCAGATTCCTGAAGAGGACCGTGATTATTATCTGGAGCGCCGATATCCTGCATTCGGTAACCTGGTACCACGCGATGTTGCTTCGCGTGCCGCCAAGGAACGTTGTGACGCCGGCTTCGGGGTGAATGAAACAGGTCTTGCTGTTTTCCTTGATTTCGCAGACGCCATCAACCGCCTCGGTCATCAGAAAGTAGCAGAGCGCTATGGTAATCTCTTCGAAATGTATGAAAAGATTACTGCATCTTCTCCATGGGAGGAGCCTATGATGATTTATCCTGCCATCCATTATACAATGGGCGGTATTTGGGTCGATTATGATCTTCAGACTACCATTCCCGGTTTGTATGCTATTGGAGAAGCTAATTTCTCCGATCACGGCGGAAACCGTCTAGGTGCGTCCGCTCTCATGCAGGGTCTTGCAGACGGTTATTTTATAGTTCCTGTTACTATTGGAGACTATCTTTCCAAGAAGTTCTCAGAACCTAAGACCGACGTAAACAGCCCTGAGTTCACAGAGGCCGAAAAAGCCGTGCAGGCACGTATAGACAGACTGTTCTCTATCAAGGGGAAAGAAACCGTAGATTCCATACATAAGAAACTCGGCCATATTATGTGGGAGTATGTTGGAATGGCGCGAGATAAGGCAGGACTTGAAAAAGCTATCATTCTTATCAAAGACCTTCGTAAAGAATTCTACGAAAACGTCAATGTTCCCGGAACCCAGTTTGAGTTCAACCAGGAACTCGAAAAAGCTCTTCGTCTGGAAGATTTCTTTGAGATAGGTGAACTTATGGCCCGCGACGCCCTTAACCGTAATGAGTCTTGCGGAGGACATTTCCGCGTTGAAAGCCAGACAGAAGAGGGTGAAGCCAAACGTGACGACGCCAACTATATGTACGTTGCGGCATGGGAGTACAAGGGAGACGGTATAGAGCCGGAACTCCATAAGGAACCTCTCGTATATGAGAATATAAAGGTTATAACCAGAAATTACAAGGACTAAGAGACTTATGGATTTTAATTTAAAGATATGGCGTCAGAAGAACGCCAAGGCAAAAGGACATTTCGAGACCTATCATATTTCTGGTATCGAAGAGGATGCATCTTTCCTTGAAATGCTTGATATACTCAACGAGCAGTTGATTCGCGAAGGTTGTGATCCGGTTGCGGTAGAGCGTGGATGCCAGAGCAGCGGCCCTGTTTCTTTCGACCATGACTGCCGTGAAGGTATATGCGGTGCTTGTTCGCTTTATATAGACGGTCGTGCCCATGGTCCGGACGATCATGTGACAACCTGCCAGCTGTTTATGCGTCATTTCAAGGATGGAGCGACAATTACCGTGGAACCATGGAGAAGTGCAGCGTTTCCCGTTATTAAAGATCTTGTGGTAGATCGTACTGCATTCGATAAAATTCTCCAGGCAGGCGGCTTTATTTCTGTACGCACAGGTTCAGCCCAGGACGCAAATAACATTCTGATTTCCCACGATAAGGCAGAAGAAAGTATGGATGCTGCAGCATGCGTCGGTTGTGGTGCTTGCGTAGCAACGTGCAAGAATGGTTCGGCCATGCTCTTCGTGGCGGCCCGAGTCAGTTCCCTTGCTTTGCTTCCTCAGGGTCGTCCTGAGGCAAAGCGCCGTGCCAAGGCTATGGTTGCCAAGATGGATGAACTTGGATTCGGTAACTGTACAAATACCCGTGCCTGCGAACTTGAATGCCCTAAGGGAATCACAGTCGCTCATATTGCACGTCTTAACCGCGAGTTCCTTAAAGCCAAGTTCTCGGATTAGACAGGAGAAGCGAAGGATTCCTTTCTATTGACTTCGCTTTTTCTACCAGAGAAAATTATTGAAGGGCCAGCGCCCGGCGTGAATTTCCGCCACCATCTTATAGATATCGTTGCGGAGCTTCGGAAGACCATCACGAGATAGTGCCGACATGAAAATGCACGGCACTTTCTTTTCGTCTATCCATTCATGCTTAAGATCATCAAGACTGCGGTTCTGCTTACCTCGAGGCTCCAGTGAAAACTCATCGTATTCCTCGTAAGTATATGCATCAGTCTTGTTAAATATAACATACTGAGGCTTATAGCCAGCCCCTATATCATCCAGGGTCTTCTGCACGACAGCCATCTGCTCCTCAAAATCCGGAGCTGATACATCCACCACATGAACCAGTACATCAGCCTCCCTCACCTCGTCCAAGGTACTTTTAAAGGCCTCGATAAGCTGGGTCGGAAGTTTACGTATGAACCCCACCGTATCGCTTAGCAGGAACGGACAATTCTCTATAACCACCTTCCTAACTGTTGTATCCAGTGTTGCGAAAAGCTTATTCTCCGCAAAAACATCTGATTTGGACAGAAGGTTCATAAGGGTGCTCTTTCCTACGTTAGTATAACCTACCAGCGACAGCCGTACCAGTTGTCCACGGTTACTCCGCTGTGTAGCCATCTGCTTATCAACCTTCTTCAACTGTTCTTTCAGGCGCGCGATACGCTCTCGAACGATACGACGGTCAACTTCAATCTGGCTCTCACCCATTCCCCCTCTAGTACCAATTCCGCCCCTCTGGCGTTCAAGATGGGTCCACATACCGGCAAGTCGGGGCAACATATAGTTGTAGCGTGCTAGTTCTACCTGCATCTTGGCGTAGGACGTCTTTGCGCGCTGAGAGAATATTTCAAGTATAAGGCTGGTGCGGTCTATTACTGATGATGCTTTTATAACTTTCTCTATATTACGCTGTTGCATAGCAGTCAATTCGTCATCGAAAATGACATAATTGATTTGTTTTTCTTCGCAATATTCCGCTATTTCCTTCAGTTTACCACTTCTTATATATGTAGCCTTTTCCGGTCTGTCCAGTCTCTGGACAAACTTCCTGTCTCCAGTAACACCGGCAGTATCAGCAAGAAACTCGAGTTCGTCAAGGTATTCTTTTACCTTGCGCTCATCTTCTCCCTGCCTAATTATGCCTACAAATACTGCTGTTTCCATCTTTATCAAAAAAAGGCCATCCGGTCGGGGACAGCCTTAAAAACGTTTCTTCTTATAATTACCTCAATTGGAAAATCACAGGGAAGGTGTAGGTAACCTTAACCTTACGGTCACGCTGCTTTCCGGGAGTCCACTTGGGAGACATGGAAACAACGCGTACAGCTTCCTTGTCGAGAGAAGGATCCACACCACGGAGGACCTTCACGCCAGAAACACTTCCGTCTGTATTAACGGTGAACTGCAGCATAACGCGGCCCTGAACACCATTCTCCTTTGCTACATCGGGATACACAAGCCTTTGGTTAACCCACTTTGTAAAATCATTTGCGTCGCCGCCCTGGAACTTAGGTTTCTCTTCTACGAGCTGGAAAGGAATGGTCTCTTCTTCAACTACCTCTTCCTTAACCTCTTCTACGTAGTCCTGAATATCCACACCGAGGCTGGCATCGTCTTCCGTGTTGATGATATTATCGTTGATTTTGATATCGTCGTCGATAATGTCAATTTGATCCGAAAGGACAGGAATTTTGGCCATTTCGGGCGGCGGGGGAGGAGTCTCCTGGGTGATAGGGATGATTTCTTCCTCGATAAGTTCCTTGTTCTCAGCCAGCAGGGAGGTATCAGCCTTCTCTTTGCTACTCCACTCGAATGCGAGGAGTACAATAAGAAGGGCAATCACGAAACCTATTTCGACGAACAGCAAGCGCTTATTCTCGAGGCTGGCTTTTTCTGATTTCTTGATTTCCATATTGGGTACTATACGTTTATTTTAGTCTATTCAAGACTCAAAGATATAAATTATAAATATCAAATCCAATTTTTGTTGTAGATTTGCGTTGTTTTAGCTAAACGTATCAATGGTCAGGTATTTTTTTGAGGATATTAAGTTTGAGTACAAGAATAAGCAGTTCAACAACCGCTGGCTTAAGATTGTAGCGGAAAGCGAAATATGCCGGCTAGGCGATATAAATATCATTTTTTGCTCAGATCCTTATATACTCGACATTAATCTTAAATATCTGACTCACGATTATTTCACAGATATTATTACCTTCGATTATTCGGAGAAGCCTGTCATTTCCGGGGATTTGTTTATCAGTGTTGACTCGGTTAGGGAAAATGCTGAGTTTTATGGGACGGAGTTTAGCGAGGAATTACACAGGGTAATAGTTCACGGTATTCTTCATCTTATTGGTTATGACGACCACAACGATGAGGATATAAAGGTGATGCGGTCAAAAGAGAATTATTATCTGAATCTTAGGGCGGAATTGGCTGGTGGAAAGAAATGAGTTTGACATAATCGTAGTTGGCGGAGGTCATGCAGGATGTGAAGCTGCAGCTGCTGCGGCTCGCCTGGGTTCGTCGGTTTTATTGTTGACCCCCGATTCTCTCTCTCTTGCCAAGATGTCCTGTAACCCTGCGATTGGCGGAATTGCCAAAGGACAGATCGTCCGGGAGATTGATGCGCTGGGAGGACTGACGGGCTTAGTGACGGATGCCTCTACTCTTCAGTTCCGCATGCTTAATAAGTCCAAGGGTCCGGCTATGTGGAGCCCTCGGGCACAATGCGACAAAATCCGTTTTTCCCTAAACTGGCGCAGAGTATTACTAAATCATTATAAATTAGTGGTTTATGAAGATTTAGCAGAATCTTTTCTCTTTGAGAATTCAAAAATCTGTGGAGTTCGCACAAAGGGTGGCCGTATTTTTAAGTGTAGAACACTTGTTTTGACCGCCGGAACTTTTCTGGGTGGACGTCTTTTTATCGGGCGTGAGCAATTGACCGGTGGCCGAATAGGAGAACTCCCCTCTCTTGGACTGACCGAACAGCTGGCAGAACGAGGTATTGTCACTGACCGCATGAAGACCGGAACGCCTCCCAGGATTGATATTACTTCCGTAGATACTTCTGTCTTGAGTCGTCAATCCGGGGATGTAGAACCCGAGCGTTTTTCTTTTCAGGATATTCCTTCTGCTGTCCAAAAATCCGGAAGTCAGATGGAATGCTTTATTCTTCACACCAACCCTGAGGTTCATGAAAAGTTACGTGAAGGTTTTGCCGACTCTCCCCTATTTACTGGTGTTATTCATGGCCGTGGCCCTCGCTATTGTCCGAGTATTGAGGATAAACTGAGGGTGTTTCCGGAAAACGATGCTCATCAACTATTCCTTGAGCCGGAAGGGGCTGGTACCAATGAGTATTATCTTCAGGGATTCTCGTCTTCGCTTCCTTATGAAGTCCAGATGAGTGCCCTCCATGCCATTAAGGGTTTGGAAAACGTCCGGGTATTCCGACCGGCTTATGCGGTGGAGTATGATTTCTTTGACCCTACTCTGCTTAAACAGACGCTTGAGTCAAGGGTCGTTCCTGGACTGTTCCTTGCTGGTCAGGTTAATGGGACCACAGGTTACGAGGAGGCGGCCGCCCAGGGTTTAATAGCAGGAATAAATGCTCATCTTTCAATTAACGGAAAGGATCCCTTTATACTTCGTCGCGACGAGGCGTATATAGGTGTGTTAATTGACGACCTTATTACGAAGGGTGTTGATGAGCCTTACCGGATGTTTACTTCTAGGGCAGAGTATCGTATTCTTTTGCGTCAGGATAATGCAGATCAGCGTTTGACTCCTCGTGCTTTTGAGATCGGTTTAGTGGATGATGCTCGTTATTCAAAGACAATGCGGAAGTATGATGAGGTTGATCGCCTGACGGCTCTTTGTGAGAGTAATAATCTTTCTGCTGCTGTTGTTAATCCTTATCTTGAAGATTCGGGGTCCGCTGTTTTGTCTGAGTCGAAGAGGATTGCTGATATTGCGACCCGGCCGGAGTTGGCTCTTTCAGACATTTTGAAATTCGTTCCACGTGGAACGCTCGATAGGTATGGTTTCTCCGGCTTGCCTAATGATAAGGTGATTGAGTCTGTGGAGATAAATCTAAAATATAAGGGTTACATTCAGCGGGAAAAGATGCAAGTAGAAAAGCTCAAGCGTCTGGAAGAGCTCGCAATCCCCGATAACTTCGATTTCGATAGACTTACTGGCCTGACGATTGAATGTCGACAGAAGTTCAAACGCTACTCTCCACGCACAATAGGCCAGGCCTCCCGAATCTCTGGAGTCTCCCCTGCCGACATCTCTGTCCTCCTCGTCTATTTCGGCCGGTAACGTCTTCAGTCGCTACTTTTGCCGAACGTCATCTCGCTCGCATTTTCAAAATCGCTCGATGTCCGTTCGGCAACGTTATAGTTCCTCGTGGAACGCTAGAGCATTTGGAGGGCGGATTTTATAATTTGTTCAACCGATGCGCGGGGGTTTGCCTTGAGGATAGACTGGATTGCTTTCTGAATGTTAGCTTTTGAGAAGCCGAGCATCTGAAGAGCGCTGGCAGCTTCATCGGCTGCAGCATTAGAGTCTGCCTGGAAAAGAACGTCGGAACTTGCGCCCTCGCCCTTTACTATCTTGTCTTTCAGCTCCAGAATAATTCGCTGCGCGCTCTTAAGACCAATACCTTTAATAGACTTCAACGCATTGACATTCTCGGAAAGAATTGCCTCCTGAAGTTCAGCCGCAGTCATAGACGAAAGAATCATCCTTGCAGAAGCCGCACCCATTCCGGAAACCCCGGTGATCAGACGGAACAGCTCACGCTCTTCCTTACCCGCGAAGCCGTAATCTACCTGCGTTCCATCCCGCTGATTCAGCTGAGTCTGAATAAAAATTGTGGCTTCTTTCTTTCCCCCAAGAGCCTCATATGTCTGAAGAGAAATTTCCAGGCTATATCCTATCCCCTGGTTATCCACCACCATTCTGGTAGGTGTAAGCTCCGTAATTCTTCCAGAGATATAATCAATCATAAAGAATAATTTTTACAAATCTACTAAAAAGATTGTAAAAGATTAATAATTAATTAACTTTGCAATACTCATCGGGAGGAGAAATTCTCGAGAGTAAAAGGCATTCATTGCTTACTATCCAAACTTGCAAATTCTGGAAAAATTTACGTGGGGATAGAACGATGAAAAGCTTGGCCTTGATGTGGATTCTTCCATATAAGGCTGGGTTCTAAGTACGTTCAAATACCCCACAAACGGTTTCCAGATCCGGCAAGTTTGGTATAAGAACTGATGAAAGTCCCCAGCCTTTTTTTGTTATTATTCCAACCCCGGGGGCATTGGATAAGTGGATAAGTTCTCAAACTTATGAAGAAGAACAGTTTATTATTGTTGTTGGCGACATTTCTAATTGCAGTTGCATGTAATCCTGAGAGTACCAAGGTTGCTGTAAAAGAAGTCAAAGTTACCCCATCGCCCGTCACGATTGTCGTGGGAGAGTCGAAACAGCTAAGCGCGGAGGTGCTGCCTTCAAATGCCACGGACAAGTCTGTGCGTTGGGGGAGCAGCCACCCGGAAGTTGCTATGGTAAGCAGCGATGGGCTGGTGCTTGCCCTTAAGCCTGGCCGAACAAATATTACAGCAACCGCTGGCGAACAATACGGATATAGCGAGGTAACTGTAGAGGCGCAATTTGTCCCTGTATCCCGTGTGACCCTGAGCGAAGCCGCCGTGGAGATAACAGAAGGTGAAAGCGTTACGATTACGGCTGTTGTGGAACCGGATGATGCTACGGACCCTTTTGTCCAATGGACTTCCTCAGACGAAAAGATAGCTACCGTTAATGGTGGTGTGATAAAGGCAGTTGCCGAGGGCTCGGTCGTGATTACTGCCGCGGCCGGCAAGCAAACGGCAGAGTGCAACGTAACAGTTTATCCTGCTTACAGTTATATAGATTTGGGCTTATCTGTTAATTGGGGAACCTACAATCTTGGTGCAAAAGCTCCCGAAGAAGCCGGCAATTATTATGCATGGGGAGAATGTGAGCCAAAAGAAAACTATTCATGGAGCACATATAAATGGTGCAGCGACGGTTCGTCTCAAAATATAAATAAATACAATACAAAGGGAGCATATGGCACGCCCGATAACCTGACGATTCTCCAGGCAGAGGATGATGCCGCTTCAGTACAGAGGGGGGCTAAGTGGAGAATACCTACACAAGCAGAGTGGCAGGAGCTGTTCAATAACTGTAACTGGGTAGAAACAACGGAGAATGGAGTTAAAGGGTTCCGGGTAACTGGTAAAAACGAAAAATCCATTTTTCTTCCTCGAGCCGGGTATTACGAGGGGGCTACGCTTAAGAATTCCACTGTTGCCGAATATTGGTCGGCAAATCTGGGAGGGGATCCAAGAGAGGCGCAATATACTTACATCAATGGCATCTGGAGTAAGTATTTTTACAACATCGCCAGGAGCTCTGGTTTGCCCGTCCGCCCAGTAATGAATCACGGCTATGTGGCTGTTGAGAGCATCACTCTCAACAAAGAAACGCTCCGGCTTGTCATTGGGCGTGCGTTCCAGCTTGCCGCCACGGTTGTACCGTCCTGGGCGACGAATAATGTGGTTTCCTGGACATCCTCCAATCCGAGCGTTGCTTCTGTAGATGGTGGTCTGATAACGGCCATTACCGAAGGAACCGTGTCGATTACTGCAAAAGCCGATGATAAGGAAGTTATTTGTACTGTTACCGTGGAGCAACAGAAAGCTCCGGAGGCTGTCGATCTTGGACTAAGCGTCAAGTGGGCTTCATTTAATGTTGGCGGAAATGCTCCTGAAGATTATGGAGATTACTTTGCATGGGGAGAGACTGAATATAAAGAGAATTATTCTTGGGGTACTTATAAGTGGTGTAACGACGGCTCTTCACAAAACCTTAAGAAGTACAACACAAATTCTGCCTACGGTAATAAAGACGGAAAGACAGTTCTTGATTTAGACGATGATGTAGCCAGAACCAAACTTGGAGGCAAATGGAGAACTCCAACGCAGGCAGAATGGCAAGAGTTATACAATAATTGCAGTTGGTACGAAACCACGGTCAGCGGTATTCCGGTTTTCCGTATCGTTGGCAAGAACGAAAATCTTATAGTTCTTCCTCGAGCCGGGTATTACGAGGGGGCTACGCTTAAGAATTCCACTGTTGCCGAATATTGGTCGGCAAATCTGGGAGGGGATCCAAGAGAGGCGCAATATACTTACATCAATGGCATCTGGAGTAAGTATTTTTACAACATCGCCAGGAGCTCTGGTTTGCCCGTACGTGCCGTAACCGAATAATAAAGTGTATAGTTATGAAAAAGTATCTTACAATATTTGCCACCATAGGATTGTTGCTATCCTGTGGTGAGGCAGCAAAGATTGACATTCCGGCTACTTCTATCAGCCTGGATCAAAACTCTGTTACCCTTTTCTCTGGAGAGAGCTTTACTCTGTCTGCAACCATACTGCCGGAAAATACGACAAGTCTGATTGAATGGCAATCTTCTGATGAGAGTGTAGTTACAGTTACAGAAGGTGTTGTTTCAGCCATTGCGGAAGGTAAGGCTACCATTAGCGCTCAGGCCGGTTCTGTAAAGGCAGAATGTGAGTTTATCGTTAAGAAAGCAGTACTTGCAGAGGCCGTAGATTTGGGCCTTAGTGTCAAGTGGGCATCATTTAATGTTGGTGCTGACAGCCCGGAAAAATTTGGCGATTATTTCGCATGGGGCGAAACGGAGCCGAAGGAGTGGTATGGATGGGATAATTACAGGTGGTACAATAAAGAACAGAATGGATTTACCAAGTATTGTCCATATCTGGAATACTGGGCCGGTACTGGCTCTCCCGATGGGAAAAGCAGTTTTTCGCAGTACAACTATGAAGATGACGCCGCTACGTTCAATTGGGGGAAAGGTTGGCGGACTCCGTCAGAAAAAGAGTGGGAAGAGCTAAGGACGCAGTGCTCTTGGAAATGGACAACACAAAACGGAGTTCCCGGACAAAAAGTAACTAGCAAAAAGACGGGTTACAAAGACAAGTCTATCTTTTTGCCGGCGGCTGGGTGCTGGGAAGAGAAAAAAATCTATTATGTTGAGGAGTATGGTATGTATTGGTCTTCTGTAGTTAGTCTTAAAACCAACGACTCGTATTTTGACTATCCAGGTAGTTCGTGGTCTTTTGTCTTTAATGCCCGCGACGTGTATTCCGGCCCGGATGCTGCTCGTAGATCTGGTTGTTCCATCAGACCGGTCTATGTGGGTAGTGAATAATTAAACCATTAAAAATAAATAATTTATGAGAAAGATTATTTTTGCGATCCTTTTCGCTGGGATTTTATGTGCTTGTACTGAAAAAGAGAATACTTCCAGCCCTTGGGACAACACCAGCTGGAATTTTTCCGGGACAATCAGCGCCAATGCCAGTGCGGGCTCAGATCCTAGTTCTGCTTATTCCGTGAACTTCCCCAACGGTTTTACCCTTGATATTGAGAATGTCAAGGAGGGCAAGTACAAGTCAGATTGGTTCTCCGGAGATATGGAGCAGACCGCAGACGGAGGACTACGGTTCTATTCTAATTACTCTGGAACCCAGGTAATAGATGCGGCAGGAGAAAAAATCACATATAAAATTTCGTACGTTCAGGAAATGACAATAACCAGGACAGACGATAATAACGCGACAGGATACTTCTCTCAAGACCAAACTACAGAGGTGGATGGATCAAAGTATGAAGCTCATTTCTCCGGAATACTTAAAGGAACAAGAAAATAATGAGGTTTTTTTGTAGGGGCTTAATACTTCTCTGTCTGCTTGCTTGCGTGAGTGCGTGCAGCAAAGAGCCACAGACAGAAACAAAGAATGTAGAGCTGGCTTATTACGCCGGCTCTACTGTTCCGGAAGAGGGTTATCCGCTTCTTACCCTTGAAAATCAGGGTGATATCCTTGCTTACTATAGGGATAAAGACCGCAAAAACACTGCGTCCTTTTTGTTTCAGGGAGAAGGGTGCAGCGATGCGACCGTCATGTATGTAGCCGAAGACCGGATTGTTATAGCCCCTTTGTCTCCAAATTCCAGAACAGTATCTCCCGTGATTGTCCTGTGCGCGGAAGAAGGGTTCAATTATGCATTTATAGGGGAGGTGGAATCCGTCAGGGGTAAATACAAAATCAATGCTGTGGTTCCTCTGACAAACTCAACCCAAACCAAGGCGGCATACAATTATGGGGACGATATAAGGGCGACACTGCTGAGAAGTTTTTTTGATACTCTTAACAAGAGTAAAGACAGATGTGAGGTCCTCGATGTGGCTACAGGTGGCATTACATCCCCTGTGACGAGCATGATTTCCAATATTCTTACTTTGGATTTTGTCCTGGCGGCCACCGAATTGACAGACGGTGCCGGAGATGACCTGAAACACGAAGTGGGGCAGATGTCACGCGATATAGTGGTTGATTTCTTTGTCGGTACAGCGGCAAATGTTGCCGCAACGGTTATTCCCGTGGAAGGCGTCCGCCCCCTTGCTGCCAGGGTACTGAAAAAGATGCTGCTGGGGAAGGGAGAGGTCGTTACCAGTGATTATGCTGAATCCAGGGCGGAAGAAGCTGGCCCCATGCTGTTCTCCCGGATGAAAAAGATTGTAGCGCCTCCAACTTTATTTAAATACTCCGACGCAAGGGCAGAGTGTCCCTGGGATGTGTCTTTATCGGTTTTGAGTGTGGGTTATAGCTCGGCCGTCGTGAAGGGATATGCAAAAGAAGCGCCCGGCAGCGATTCAATATATGACACACTGATAGACCAAGGATTCGAGACAACTTGTATAAGAGACGGGCACGTTCGTAAGACCAGCGCTCCTGGGCTGGGAGAAACGCAACTACAGCTGGAGCCGGCTACAGAGTATTCTATTGTGGCGTTCGTAAAGACATTTGCCGGCGCCAAGATGTGTTACAGCACCCCGCAGCGTGTTTGTTCCAGGGGAACAAAACTGGTTACATCTGCAAGCGAACTGGTTTTCTCTTCAGATGGAGGAAGCCGGACCGTAGGTGTGGAGGTTGGAGACTGTGCAACTTGGGAGGTGATTGGACGCCAACCGTCATGGTGCAGTGCTACTTTTGACAAGACGTCGGTTTACATTGCCGTGAAAAGCGGCAAGACAGAGGAACGATGTGAAGTAAAGTTGCAAACTATAAGTAAATACGGCGAAACGGAAACCAAAACGATAGTTGTTTCTCGCAAAAAGAAGAACTCGTGGGATGGCACAATGTGGGACCTTCACATGACGTTCCAGAACCAGGGCTCTTCCGGCAACGCCATCCAGTGGCTTGGAGACATTCCTGGATCTATAAACTGTAAGCTGTACATAGAGAACGCCGCAGCCGGAAAATACCAGTCTGAGATGTCTATGGGCGATATGAGGAGAGACTCAGACTCCGCCCTCTCGTTTCACCAGAGCTCCTCAGAGACGGTAGAGGGTCCATTTAAGGTGTGGAGCGACGGCAGGGTTGAAATGGGCAAGGCACAAGTGAACCGTGAATGGTCGATGAAGTTAACCCGCACCGACGACACTCACGTATCCATCAGCGGCTCAATCATTGTAAACGTTTCCGGTGATTGGAACGGCTCGTACAAGATCGGCATCGGAGGTTCTGGTTCATGTAAGCTGAATCCCTGACACTATACGCTTGCCTTCTTTTGAATGGTATATGTAAGTCCCATCTGGCGAAGCTGGGAGATGAATTCGTTGGTTACGGAGACTGAGAACTTCTTGGATCGGAAGTCCAGGTGGTATCCAGAGGCTTTGTCGTGCAACTGGATGCTGAAGGGAATCTTTCCGGAATGGCTCTTTAACAGGCTTGTCAGCTGTTTTCGGAAGGCCGGACTTAGCCGCTCTGTATCGATATCGACGCTTATTCCTGCCAGGAAGGTTTCCGCGGTGTTCCCCAAAAGCTGCACTTTACGTATCTTGAATGCGTATGGTGCGGTTTTTCCCTGTGCCCGTTCGTCCGGCTTGAGGAAATACCGTTCATCTATTTCTCCCTGTATATAAAGGTACTCGTGGGGCCTCATGTAAGCAATATAGGCCTCGTAATCCTTGCCGAACAGGGCGAATTCATAGTGACCGTTGTAATCTTCAAGTGTCACCCGGGCTCCAGGAGCTCCGGACTTGGTTGTGACGGTCTTGATGTCCGTAACAATACCGGCCACCGAGCAGCTGAACTTCTTTTTATCTTTGTCGCACTCCATTATTTTATCCTGGAGCAGGCCGGTAGATAAGTTGGTAAAGTTCTCTATTTCAAAAGAATACTTATCCAGCGGATGTGCGCTCAGATAGGTGCCTACAAAGATCTTTTCTTCTTGCAGCAGAGCAAGGGTATTTTCATCTTCTGGTGCGTCAGGCATTACCGGCCGCTGTGGCTTAAGTTCTTCCACTTCGCCGAAGAGGGACAGGCTGTTGTCCAGCTTGTCTGCCTTGTAGAGTTCCATATAACGTGAGAGTTCATCCACGAAGCGCTCTCCGCTTGCACCGGTCGTGAAAAACTGGGAACGCTTGTATCCGAAGGAATCAAAAGCTCCGGAAAGGGCGAGAATTTCTACCGACTTTGCATTGATTACTACATTCCTGGTGTCTTTGGCACCTCTTTCTGCCATACGTTCCACGAAGTCGAATACATCCTTGAAATGACCGTTTTCCGTGCGTTCGGCAACTATAGCGTCAACCACGCTGGAGCTGAAGCTCTTCAGTCCTCCCAGGCCAAAGCGTATATTGCCTTCCTGGTTCACGGAGAAGCGGATCTCGGACTCGTTGATATCCGGGTTTAAAACCTTGATACCATGCATCTTGCAGTCGGCAATTATCTTCTTTATCTCATCCATGTTGGAGAGATTGCAGGAGAGGTTGGCGGCAAGGAACTCCGCAGTATAGTGGCACTTGAGCCAGCCTGTCTGGTAGCTTACCCAGGCATAGCAGGTAGAATGAGACTTATTGAAAGCATACTGGGCAAATTTCTCCCAGTCCTTCCATATCTTATCAAGAGTCTTTTCAGGATGCCCGTTGGCCTGGCCCTGGTTCATGAACTTGTCCTTCAGGACCATCATCTCGTCTATCTTCTTCTTGCCCATGGCTTTACGGAGGCGGTCGGCCTCGCCCTTGGTGAAGTTGGCAAGCTTGCGGCTCAAAAGCATCACCTGCTCCTGATAAACGGTAATGCCGTATGTTTCAGCGAGGAATTCCTCCATTTCCGGGAGGTCGTATTCAATCTTCTGATGGCCTTGCTTACGATCGACGAAGTCAGGAATATAGTCCATGGGGCCCGGCCTGTAAAGAGCATTCATAGCGATGAGGTCCTCGAATCGCTGCGGCCTGAGGCGCTGAAGCCAGGTTTTCATACCCTCAGATTCGAACTGGAACACTACAGTGGTATCTCCGCGTCCGTACAATTCGAGCGTGGGTTGATCAGCTATGTCTATGGCTTCAATGTCGATATCGATTCCGTGGCGCTGCTTGATATTGCGCAGTGTCTCATGTATGATAGACAAGGTGATGAGTCCCAGGAAGTCCATCTTGAGCATGCCCACGTCCTCAATGTAATGACCGTCGAACTGCGAGGTCCACACATCCTTGCCCGTATCCTTATCCTTTGACAGACAAATAGGTATGTAGTCTGTAAGCTTGCCACGGCCGATGATGGTGGCGCAAGCGTGCATCCCCACCTGGCGTATGCTCCCTTCGAGCTTCTGGGCGTATTTGAGCACCTCCTTGTTGAGTTCCGTACCGTTCTCAAGCTCGTTGCGGAATTCCGGGACCAGACGGTAGCAATTGGCCAGGGTGATTTTGACGTCAACCTCCTCCAAACCTTTCTGGAAGGTGCGTTTCTGCTTTTTGCCATCTATCTCAACTTCTTCCTCCACGACCTTAAATCCCGGTTTGAGTTCGTCCAGCTTGGGATTGAAGGGGTATTTTTTCTCCACCTTTTCGCTCAGCCGGTCAGGAATCATCTTGGAGAGCCGGTTAGACTCGTCAATGCTGACCTCGCTTATGCGTGCCACATCCTTTATTGCGCTCTTCGCGGCCATGGTGCCGAATGTAATCACGCGGGAAACATGATCTGCCCCGTAATGCTGCTCTACGTATTCGTGGGCGTCCGGCAGGTTCTCAAAATCCACATCTATATCCGGCATGGATATTCGGTCCGGATTAAGGAAACGCTCGAACAGAAGATTATACTTGATCGGGTCTAAATTGGTGATTCCCAGGCAGTAGGCTACAACTGAACCGGCGGCCGAGCCTCGTCCCGGCCCCACCAGGTAGCCGTGGGCCCTGGATGCGGCTATGTAATCCTGGACTATGAGGAAGTAGTCCGGGAATCCCATTTTACTGATGGTCTTGAGCTCAAAATCTATGCGTTCCCTCTGTTCGTCCGTCAGCACATCACCATAGCGTCTCGCCGCGCCCCTGTGTGTCAGCTCGCAAAGGTAGGCAACGGAGCGGCAGAATTCGTCGCCACGGTATTCCTTGCGCTCCATACCCGTTTTTTTGTCCTTGGTTACGGAGTACCGGCCTTCGTCAATTATCTCCTTGTATTGCAGTAGCTTAGCATCAATGGAGGCAAGGAATTTAGGGTCGATTTCAAACTTGGGCAATACGTGGGGCCGGTCTATTTGGTACGCCTCGATTTTGCCGGCAACCTCCAGAGTGTTTGCCAAAGCTTCAGGATGGTCCGGGAACAGCGCCGCCATCTCTTCCTCGCTCTTGATGTACTCTTGCTGGGTGTATCTTAGCCGCTTGGGATCGCTGATATTGGCATTGGTCGTCAGACATATAAGGCGATCGTGCACCGGACCGTCTTCCTTGTTCAAGAAGTGGGCATCGTTTGTCGCAACTACCTTTATACCAAGCTCTTCCGCAAGTTTGAAGATGCCCTCGTTGACTATGGTCTGCTGACGATAAACCTCATAAATCTTGTCGTAAGCCTCGGCAGGAAGACCTTCCACCTCAGTCTTGTGGAGCATCACTTCCAGGTAATAATCTTCACCGAAAAGGTCTTTGTGCCACAGTGCTGCTTTTCTGGCTCCTTCATAGTCGCCTGCCATTAAGTTTTTGGAGATTTCTCCCGCGAGGCAAGCGGAACTGCAGATAAGGTCTTCGTGGTACTTCTGCAGTATTTCATGAGTCACCCTCGGCTTGTAATAGAACCCCTCAATGAAACCCTCGGAGCAGATTTTCATCAGGTTCTTGTAGCCGTTGTAGTTCTTGGCCAGGAGAATCAGGTGGTAATACTGCTTGTGCTCGTTATCCTTTATGTGGTGGTCGTAATGTCGTGTAACGTAAACCTCGCAGCCAACCAGGGGCTTGACGATAGGCTGCTTGTCCGGGCCCAAATTACTCTTGTCCCAGCCCCACTTAAGGAACTCCTTGACCCCGTACATATTACCGTGATCCGTGATGGCAAGCGCAGGCATTCCGAGCTCACGGGCGCGTGCAAACAGCTTCTTGATATCCGAAAGGCCGTCAAGAATGGAATACTGGGTATGGACATGCAGATGTACGAAGGGCATAGTTTCTCTGGCGTTTTCTTCTTTACAAATATACCGGACAAATTGCTCCTTCGCAAATTTTTTTGACCCCTTGTTTATAACTTTTCAACAGATTTCTCTTCATGCCGTGGCTCTATGTTTCACAGAGCTGCACTATTCAATACAGTCGATTCAGGACAAGTTACATAGTATGTAATGCGTCCAGAAGCGTGGCTACGAACGGGCGTGTTTTGACCTGAGGGTGGGGGATGGTGAGCGTCGGCGTGCAGAGTTCCAGGTCTCCATAGGTAAGAATGTCAATATCTATGATGCGGTTGTGATAGATACGGGAGCCGTCCGGGGCGTACTCGGGGGCTTCCGAGCGACCCATGCTGCGCTCAATTTGCTTACATATTTTGAGAATGGTTTCCGGTCGGCGGGCACTGCTGTAAACTACAGTCATATTCAGGAAAGGAGGGCCTATGAAGTCACACGCCTCCGTTTCCAGTATCGGGGACTGCTTTATTCTCCGGCCGTAAAAAGCTTTGTCCAATGCCTTCAAGGCGCGATTCATATTATCTTCGCGCCTACCCAGGTTGGTGCCGAGAAGAAGGCAGAGCTCTTTCATAATTCGGGATCCATGCCCAGGGCGACGCGGGCCTCGTCGGACAACATACTCTGGTCCCACACAGGGTCGAAAGTCAATTCAATGACGCATTTGTTCACCCCAGGAGTATTTTCCACGCTGTGTTGAACTTCGGCCATCACCTCATCCGCCATAGGGCAGTTGGGGGCTGTGAAGGTCATTTTAATATACACTTCGTGAGCCTTGTTGATGTTGAGTTCGTAAATCAGTCCAAGGTCGTAAATATTAACGGGAATCTCGGGGTCATAGACCTGTTTGAGAGACAGGATTACGTCGTCGTATAATGGAGCCAGAGCCTTCACGTCTTCCGGCGTCAAAACTTCTTTATCACTCATTTTCAGCAGCTTTTGCGCGAATTGTCGCAATCATCGATACGAGTCCGTTGGCCCTGGTCGGCGAAAGATTTTCCTTCAGTCCGAGTTCGTTCAGGAAGCTGAAATCATCCGCCAGGATTTCCTCTGCGCTGCGTCCAGAATAGACGCTTACCAGCATAGCGATTATGCCACGAGTGATGACAGCGTCACTGTCGGCATCAAAATAAAGTATTTCGCCGCGTTTCTCACAATCAAGCCAAACTCTTGATTGACACCCCTTTATCAACCTGTCTTCGGTTTTTTTCTCTTCCGGAAGGCCTTCAAGGGACTTGCCAAGTTCTATAAGATATTCATATTTGTCCAGCCACTCCTCATACATCGAGAAGTCGTCTATTATCTCCTGTTGTTTCTCCTTCAGTGTCATTTCAGCATCGATATCGCTTTGCACAGCGAAGATAAGAAATATTCCGCTTCCTGCATCGTGTTGTACGGCGCAAAAGAGGCGCGGAGCATTCCGCTTACTCCATAACGGTCCATGAGCGGCTCTGCGCACATTTGTCCTGAACGTAGTGCTATGCCCATTTTGTCGAGTATGAGTGCCAGGTCTTCGTGGTGCGCATGTTCCACGTAGAACGAGAAGACCGGAGCCTTAAGGCTGAGATCATGGGAGGTGCCAAATAGTCTGAGGCCGTCGATTTTTTGCAGCTCCTCGTAAACGTATGCCTTTACATCGTCATCCTTCGGCATCTCCTTGATTATCTCTATTGCAGGGATTAGGCAGGGCGTGCCAGAGATATTTTGAGTGCCGGCTTCGAACTTGCGAGGGAGAGGAGCCCAGGTACTTTTTTCCCATTTGACGGTCTCAATCATCTCACCTCCGCCAAACATAGGGGGCATCTCTTCAAGCAGTTCCCGCTTACCCCAGAGTACTCCGGTACCAGGTGCCGAATACATCTTGTGGCCGGAGAAGGCGTAAAAGTCACATCCCAGTGCCTGCACATCGACTTTCTGATGAACAACACCTTGTGCGCCGTCCACAAATAGCAGGATTCTGTGCTTGCAGCATATATCTGCAATGGATTTTACCGGGTTTACCAGCCCAAGTACGTTCGAGATATGTGCCACGCTGACCAGCCTGGTGCGAGGGCTTATCAACGCATCAAGCTTTTCGACCTGTAAGCGGCCGTTCTCATCCACCGGGAGAACCCTGATACTTGCGCGTTTGCGCCGGCACATCATCTGCCAGGGGACGATATTTGAGTGGTGCTCTCCCTCGCCAAGAATAATCTCATCACCTTCTTTTATAAAAGCTTCACCTATGCTAAAGGCAGCCAGATTGATAGCGTGGGTGGTGCCAGATGTGAAGATAACTTCTTCTGTTTCAGGTGAATTAATATATTCGCCCACTACTTTACGGGCATTCTCATAAGCTTCCGTGGCCTCTGCGGCAATGTGGTGTACTGCGCGATGAAGATTTGCGGTGCCGTTTGCTGAAATCTCATCCCAGCGGTCTATGACGCTTTGCGGCCGCAGGGAAGTTGCCGCATTGTCCAAATAGACAAGCGGCTTCCCATAAACGCTCCGCTTAAGTTGCGGAAAGCATGACCTTAATTCTTCAGTCGTCATTTCTTTATAAGACCAAGACCTGGGCGGTCTGGAAGTACCATATTGCCATCAGTGACCGTCATTCCGTCAAACAAATCGTTGGTAATCAGAAGATTGCCGTCTATGTCGCAAAAATCTGCGGCAGGAGCGAGCTGGGCGGCGGCCGTGCATGCGCAGGAGGTTTCAGTCATGCAGCCAACCATCACTTTCATTCCTTCAGCCCTTGCATAAGCTATCATTTTGCGGGCCTCAAGCAGCCCTGCGCTTTTCATCAGCTTGATGTTGATTCCAGAGTAGGCCCCTTTGATCCTGGGGATGTCTTTCAGGCGCTGGACGGCTTCGTCGGCAATTACGGGAAGCGGGCTGCGTTCGGTAATCCAGGCAATGTCATCCAGACGCTCTTTTGCCATAGGCTGCTCCACTAGCACCACGCCCTGCTCCTTGAGCCAGAATATCTCGTCAAGTGCCTTGTACTTATCTTTCCAGCCCTGATTGGCATCTACAGCCAGCGGCAGGCCGGTGACGCTACGAATGGTGTTTATCATCATCTCGTCGCTGTCCAGGCCCACCTTAACCTTAAGAATCTTGAAGCGGTCTGCACATTCAAGAGTCTTTTCCCGAACAATGTCCGGTGTGTCTATACCGATGGTAAAGGTTGTGGGGCCGGCCTTGGAGGGGTTATACCCGAACAGCCTGTACAATGGCTGGCCGCTAAGTTTGCCCACAAGGTCGTGCAGAGCAATGTCTATGGCGGCCTTTGCCGGGGAGTCTCCATCGGACAGGCTGTCCAGATACTCCATTATGTCCTCGAGAAGGAAGGGAGAGTCAAAGCCTCTCAAATCTACTTTATACAAAAAGGCGCAGACGCTCTCAACGGTATGACCGAGATAAGGCGGCATGGAGGCCTCTCCATAGCCTGTTATACCCCCATATTCTATCTCTACCTGTACTCCAGGGGTGGTTTTGCGGCTGTATGATGCTACCGTAAAGGTGTGGGCCAGCTGTAGTTCGTATGGGTAGAACGACAACTTCATTTCGCCGTGCAGAGTCGCACTGCCTCGGAGCAGACCGGTCTTGAAGCCGCAGGAACTCAATCCTGCGGCCGCCAGCGCTGTGGCGCTTAAGCCGAGAAACTCTCTTCTGTCTATCAATGCTACTTAGCAAGCTTGAAGCCAAGCTGGAGGCCCTTGACGTTGGCAAGAGTGTTCTGCAGCGAAGTAAGGGTGGCGTTGTTGGCTACCTTGTTCACGCTCTCGAGAACCTTCTGGATAAAGTTGAGGAACTTGTCTGCATCGAACAGGATGTTGCAGCCGTTCGTGGTCTGCTTTACAGTACCAACAAGCTTGAGAGTGAATATCTTGGCGAAGTTGATAGTGAGCTTGGTGCCTTCTTTAGTCCAGGTTCCTGGGATGGCGAGTTTGCCAGACTGCAGCAGGAAGGAGCCGTCCTCATTGAAAGAAAGGGTGGCGGCACCTGGCTTGATGCCTGCCTTGGCAAGAAGCTGGTCGCACTGTTTCTCTATGGTACCGGTGCCCGCAGTTGCAGCTACGCTGGTCAGCACGTTGTCTGAGGTGGCGCCGATAGTAACTCCCTGATATTTCCAGTTGCCCTTGATATCGAAAGCTGAGGAGACAGCAGAGGATCCCGCAACTACGTCGCCGACCTTTTCTGTTGCCACTTTGAGGAATGAATCAAGCCAAGCCTGAGCGTTGGCTGCAGTCGCGCTAAGCACTAGGGCGCTGAGAATAACTATAACTTTTTTCATAATATTATAAAGGTATTAAATATCGTCTTTTGAAGAGGACCATCCGGGTGCCGTGACGCGGTGTTCCAGTCCATCAGGTGTTACAAGAACCGCGCCTACGTCTGCCTGGGCCATGTGGCCTATAATATCGAAAGCCTGGAAATCGTGGCGGAATTTTTCAAACTGGGAAATAGGTACCGCCAGCAGCACCCTGCAGTCTTCTCCTCCGTTCATGGCCGCTGAAACCGGGTCGAAATCCATTTCTTTTCCGAGGGCGAAACTACCAGCCTCGAACGGGAGTTTATCTGCATAAACCTTGGCACCGAGACCGGTAGAAGCAGTCAGGCGCAGTAGCGCGTCTGCCAGCCCACGATCTACGAACAGAGCTGCAGATGGTGTGATACCAGAGTCTGCCAGCTGCCCGGGGAGATCTGCCGGAAGTTCCGGTTTAAGATAAGCAGCTACAAGCATCCTGTATTTCTCCAGGTCATCCTGCGAGGCCTGGGAATCTCTCTCGAATTGAGCCTTATGGCGCTCCAGCAGCTGAAGCCCGCAGTATGCTGCGCCGAGTGCTCCGGAAATGCAAAGCAGGTCTTTGGATGCGGGAGCGGCAAGTCCGGCACTTGAAGAGGCACCTGAAGCGGAAATGCTGATGCTCAGACCATTGCGGGAGGGCTGGAGGTCTAGGGCAAGCTTGCTGTAGCCGAACTCGGCAGCAGCGGCGATTACTCCGCTCCAAAGCTCCTTGATATGCGAATAGTCCAACTTAGCCGAGACTCCAAGGCGTACCGAGAGGGTTCTCGGGGCTGCAAGGCCGGCATAAAGATCTCCAGTCACTCCTACCACGCTCTTGTATCCCAGATGCTTTAAAGGGAAGTAAACCAAGTCGAAATCAATGCCTTCCAGCAGCATGCGGCTGGCATTCAGCACAGTCTGGCCCGCTTCCGTTGTAAATAAACAGTCTGAGAAGGGCTCAAATCCGGAGCCTTCGAACAGAAGCCTTACAGCCTCTCTGCGGCCAAGCTTTGCGAAATCTTGCATATCGCAAATGTAGCAAAAAAGAAGTTAAAAAAGAATAAAAACAACGCCGGCCTTCCCTATTGAGGATGACCGGCGTCATTCATTTTATCAGACCCAAGAATTATTTCTTGGCTGCCTTGCCTTTGAGGGCCTTGAGGGAAGAATCGTACATGATAGGAGTACCGATCATGATAGATGCATAAGTTCCCACGAGGATACCGAGGCAAAGGGCGACAGACAGACCGCGGATACTCTCACCGCCGAAGAATGCTATTGCAAGCATAGGGAGGAGGGTAGATACGGAGGTGTTGACCGTACGGGTCAGGGTCTGGTTGAGAGACCTGTTGACCATGCTCTTGAAGTCGTCGTTCGGGTGCAACTGCAGATTTTCACGGATACGGTCGAAGATAACCACGTTATCGTTGATAGCATAACCGATGATAGTCAGGATAGCTGCAATAAAGGTCTGATCCACATCCAGGTTGAACGGCAGGATTCCGCTGAAGAGCGAGAAGAAACCGATAAGGATGATAGCGGTATGAGCAAGGGAGACCACGCCGCCGAGACCCCATGTCCAGCCCTTGAAACGCCATGCGATGTAGGCGAAGATGATGAGGAGGGCGAGGAGCACGGATATAATTGCGGAACGCTTGATATCGCTTGCTATGGATGCTCCCACCTTGTCGGAGGAGATGATACCGTTGGGGTTCTCCAGGGTGGAGGTGAAGTCGCTGAGCTGGATGTCATCCTTGAAGAAGCCCTTCAGGGACTCGAACAGCATTCCTTCAATCTCGGTGTCAACAGCGGAAGACTCGTCCTTAACCTTGTATGAGGTCGTAATCTTCATCTGGGAATCACCACCGAACTGCTTGACTTCCACGGAAGACTCGGGGTCTGCCGCGTTGAAGGTGGTGTTCACTGCGGAACGTACAGCCTCTGCGGTGACAGGCTGGTCGAAGCGCACGACGTAAGTACGGCCGCCGGTGAAATCTACACCGTAGGTGAAGCCCTTGAATGCGATGGAACCGATGGCGACAAGAATCAGGATGCCGGAAATGACGTAAGAGTACTTACGGCCCTTGATGAAGTCAATATTTGTGTTCTTCAGGAAGTTCTTGGTAAAGTTGTTCTCGAAACTGACGTTCTTGCCCTTGACCACGCGTCCGTCAATGATGAGGCGGGTGATGAAGATGGATGTCAGTACGGAGGTAATGATACCGATGATGAGGGTGGTAGCGAAGCCCTTGATGGGGCCTGAACCGAAGAAGAACAACACAAGACCGGTAAGGAGGGTGGTTACCTGACCGTCGAAAATTGCGGAGTAGGCGTTCTGGTAACCGTCGTGGACGGCCTTGCCCAGACCCTTGCCTGCCTTAATTTCTTCCTTAATACGCTCGTAAATAATAACGTTGGCGTCCACTGCCATACCCAGGGTCAACACCAAACCGGCGATACCGGGAAGGGTAAGGACCGCGCCGAAAGAAGCGAGGGTGCCGAAGAGGAGAATAACGTTGGTGAGCAGTGCTGCATCAGCCACAAGACCCGCTCCCTTGTAGAAGAGAATCATGTAGATAAGCACCAGCACGAATGCGATGATGAAGGAGATGAGACCAGCCCTGATGGACTCGGCACCGAGGGAAGGACCTACGACCTGCTCCTGTACGATGGTTGCAGGGGCGGGAAGCTTACCGGACTTGAGAACGTTGGTAAGGTCGGTGGCCTCCTCCATGGTGAAGTTGCCGCTGATCTCGGAAGAACCTCCGGTAATCTCACTGTTGACGGTAGGATAGGAATAAACGGTACCGTCGAGGACGATGGCAATCTGCTTGCCGATGTTGTCTTTGGTGAGGCGGGCCCATACGTTCGCGCCCTCTGCGTTCATTGTCATGGAAACGGTAGGGTTACCGCCACGGCGCTCATTGGTGGTGACGCGGGCGTCTGTTACTACGCCGCCGTCCAGGGGAGCCTTGCCGTCGCGGCTGGAGGCCTTGATGGCGATGAGTTCGAAGATGTTGTCTGCCTGAAGATGATCGGAAGGCTTGACGCTCCACATGGGACGGAACTCTGCAGGGAAGAGGTCGGCTACCTCGGGCATACGGAGGTACTTGCCGACGGCTGCGGTATCAGCGGCTGCTGCGTAACCGATGCAGGCGCTACCCCTATAGTTCGTGGGTTGGAGCACTGCGAACAGAGGGTTGGCTTTGCGGTAAGCGGCAATGCTTTCCTCACCGTCATTCTGAGCCTTGAGAGCCTCGGCCACGAGGTCGTCACCTTCTTCCTTCTCCACGACTGCGTTCTCCTCCTCTGCTGCGGCATACTGTGCCAGGAGAGCGTTGGCTTCCTGCAGGTATGGAGTAATCTCGGCAGCGTCGAACGTTGTCCAGAATTCGAGGGAAGCGGTTCCCTGGAGCAGTTTACGTACACGCTCAGGTTCCTTCACGCCAGGGAGTTCCACGAGGATGCGGCCGGTATTGCCTATTTTCTGGATGGAAGGCTGGGTGACGCCGAAACGGTCGATACGGTTGCGGAGCACGTTGAAGGAGTTGGAGATGGCGCTCTCGGCTTCTTCCTTGATGACGGAAACTACCTGATCGTCGGTGGATTCGGGCTTTATGCGGTCGCGCATCTCATAGGTGCCGAACACCTGGGAAAGCCTTGCGCCGCCCGTGATGCTCTTCCACTCATCTGCGAAGAGAGTGATGAAGTCGCTCTGGGAGTTAACCATACGTGCTTTCGCCTGTGCGACGGCCTGGTTGAATTCAGGGGTCTGGTTGTTTCCGGAGAGGGCGCGGACAAGATCCTCAAGCTGGACCTGCAGCATGACGTTCATTCCGCCCTTGAGGTCCAGACCAAGGTTAATCTCCTTAGCCTTAACTTCTTTGAAAGTGTTTCCGAAATAAATCTTTTGGGAAGAAATGGAGTCTGTGTACCTCCTTTCCTCGTTTTTCTTCAGTGAATCAAGGAAATAAGCTTGATCCTCAGCAGCTATCCTTCCAAACTCGGCGGTCTGGCTGAAAGCCTCTGCCTTTGCCGCTGCGACCTTGGCGGCCTTTCTCTCCTGAATGCTGGTAACAGCGGTGAAGGAAAGTTGCCAAATGCAGGCCAACGCGAGCAGGATTGCTACAAGTCTGATTGCTCCTTTACTTTGCATAATTATCAGTTATAATATAATATTGTCCAAAATAGCTTGCAAAGATAGTATATTTTTGATAAAAAAGAAAAAAGGGTAAACGTTTCATCCCCATCCGGCATTATCCTTGTGCACCCCATTCCCTTACACCCGTGCGAGGAAACCACCGAGTTATTAATAACTTATGTAAAACCGATTATGCAATATGACCTAATCGGTTTTTGCTATAATTCAATCAAACAACCACTTACTGCTCACGCTTTTTGAACCGTAATTCTCAAATACTTTGCAAGCTGCTCTGGCGGTATGTTTATTGTCTTGAGAATCTGAAAAAACAAATCGTGACGTTGTTGCTCTGTTAGAGTGAACACCTTGTGTATATCATTAATATTCAGGTATTCTTTCAAAAAGGAAGAAACGGAAGAATAATACTTGTCAGTTTTGCCGGTTCGCGTCTCTTTCAAGTCATATTCACTGCCCGTAGTGCAGTGCATAGCATGAATCATGCTGTCATATGAACCGAACAAAGAAAATGCGTAATCATAATCTATTACATTGTATGTAACCACAATACAATCTATCAGCTGTTGTTTTTCTCTGCTATTCAACTTTCTGAATAAGCGATGCAAAGTAGCATAACCCAAATTCTTGTTTAGACTATTCATTTGTTTAACTTCCCTGACCGCACAACGCATGGCCCAAGAAGCATTTCGCAGAACAAGAGGTTCCGAAAAAGGATTAGAAGAGATTGCATAAGCCCAAAAGTTCCATCTATATTGCTCAGCCTTATTACAGATGTGTCTCTCAACAGGGTTATTCCCAAGATAGATGATGTTAGTGCGGGCTGCTTTGTCGCCAACTTTCGGAACGCTCCCGAAAGGGTGCTGGAACAGCGCGGTTTTGCGGTTGCACTCAATATTGTTCAGCAGGGCGTACTGTCCAGTTATTTCCTGAATGCATGATGATAGTTCTTTCTTATTGCTGGCCACAAGGCTGCTGTGCAAATGATCAGGCATGATAGTCATCGCAACTGCGCGAACGTCATGCTTTCGAATCGTCGTACAAAATAATGTAAAATAGACGAGACAATCGAAAATGTCGTAAAACAGTAAATATCCATTTACAGTCCTTTGGTAGCAGTGGTTGATAACCCCGCAGATTACTTTCCTGGTTTTCCTTTTCATAGTCTAAGCAGTTTTAATGACAATTATATCAATTCTTCCTTAGAAGGACAAGAGCAAGAGCCGGTTTTCCTAAATAAAAAAGTATGCTGTATCCGGTCCAAACAAACGTTTGACCGGTCTGGAAGATTCATCGTGTGCGGTAAAGTGCTGGTAATCAAAAGATAAATAAAAACCGATTGGAGAATATTACCCAATCGGTTTAATGTAAGCACCTGTGTGCCAAAAGGTTACCGCGCACAGTGGAGTTGCGCGCGCAACTATGAGTCTTACAAGTTACGGAGGAGATTATTCAGGTTAACCCTCTTGTCGATGAGGGCGCGGAGATCCTCAATCTTCACTCGCTCCTGGGCCATAGTGTCGCGGTCGCGCACTGTCACGCAGTGGTCTTTCAGGGATTCGTGGTCCACGGTGATGCAGAACGGAGTGCCGATGGCATCCTGGCGGCGGTAGCGCTTGCCGATGGAATCTTTCTCCTCGTACTGGCAGTTGAAATCGTACTTCAGCAGGTCCATTACTTCCTGCGCCAACTTGGGCAGACCGTCCTTTTTTACCAGGGGCAGCACAGCGGCCTTCACCGGTGCGAGAGGGGCGGGGATGCTGAGCACCACACGGGTTTCACCATTCTCCAGCTGCTCCTCCTTGAGTGAATGGCTGAGCACAGCGAGAACCATACGGTCCACGCCGATGGAAGTTTCTACTACGTAGGGAGTGTAGGCTGCGTTTTCTTCGGGGTCGAAGTATTCTATCTTGCGTCCGGAGAACTTTTGATGGTTGCCCAGGTCCCAGTTGGTACGGCTGTGGATGCCTTCCAACTCCTTGAAACCGAAGGGGAAGTTGAATTCTATATCGGTGGCGGCATTGGCATAATGTGCCAGCTTTTCATGGTCATGGAAGCGGTAATTTTCAGCTCCCATACCGATATTGACGTGCCACTTCATGCGCTGCTCCTTCCATTTCTTGAACCACTCCAGCTCGGTGCCCGGTTTGATGAAGAACTGCATTTCCATCTGCTCAAACTCCCTCATGCGGAAGATGAACTGGCGGGCAACAATCTCGTTGCGGAAGGCCTTTCCTATCTGGGCGATGCCGAAGGGGATCTTCATGCGGCCGGTCTTCTGCACGTTGAGGTAGTTCACAAAGATGCCCTGAGCAGTCTCCGGACGCAGGTAAATGGTGTTGGCGCCTTCTGAGGTGCTGCCCATGGAGGTGCTGAACATCAGGTTGAACTGGCGCACGTCGGTCCAGTTGCAGGTGCCGCTGATAGGGCAGACGATATTGTTGTCTACGATAATCTGGCGGTACTCGGCAAGGTCGTTGGCCTGCTCGGCGGCAACGTAGCGGTTATGCACCTCTTCCCACTTGGCCTGCTCACGCAGTACGTTGGGGTTGGTGGCGCGGAACTGGGCCTCATCGAAGGCCTCGCCGAAGCGCTTGCGCCCTTTCTCCACCTCTTTATTTATTTTCTCCTCAATCTTGCCGAGGAAATCCTCAATGAGCACATCTGCACGGTAACGCTTCTTGGAATCCTTGTTGTCGATAAGCGGGTCGTTAAATGCTCCCACGTGGCCGGAAGCCTCCCAGATGCGAGGATGCATGAAGATGCATGAGTCGATGCCCACAATGTTCTCGTTGAGCCTCGTCATGGCGTTCCACCAATACTGCTTTATATTGTTCTTGAGTTCGACGCCCATCTGGCCGTAGTCGTAAACTGCGGCAAGTCCGTCGTAAATCTCACTGGAGGGGAAAATGAATCCGTATTCCTTGCAATGTGCGACAAGCACTTTAAAAAGTTCGTCCTGAGTCATTTTTCTATTGATTATAACGATTTGAATCTTTAAGCATTCCGGCGATGTCGGCGTTCAGCTGGTTGGCGTGGAGGAGTTCTTCCAGGTCCAGGTGGAAGCGGAATCGCCAGTGATGGTTGGGGTCTGCGGGCTGATTGATGCGCTCGTTTTCGTAATCCTTGCGCCTCAGATTGCCGTCCAGGGCGACCCAGTCCTGCAGGGGGAAGATAGCCAGCATGGGGGCTGCGGACAGATGTCCCCAGAGCGTGCGGCGCACCTCCCAGGGCTCCATATCGCATCCGTTGTCTTCTGCGTGCTGCATGCGCAGCGTGGCCATATCGTGCGAAGAGGTGGCGCAGACGGCCAGGTAAGGCCAGGGGCGTCCCTTGTCCATATTCGCCATTTCGAGCGACAGAATAGTTTCGTGCTCCATCACTCCTGGTACGCAGTCGGGTACCATTCCAAGGTCTTCCCCGCAGGCTAGCATTCCTGTAACGTCCAGCAATTCAGGGAGTTTACGCTCGGCATTGTGGCGCCATAGACCATCGTTCCGATGGAAGAAGAAGTCGTTGTAAATGCTGCCGAACAGTTCCTGCTGTTCTTTGGGTAGTTTGTCCGACTCCGGCAGGATACGCGGCTGCACGCAACCGGGGTTGCGGGGGTCGGGGAGGAAAAGTCCTTCCAGCGGCAGGCCGGTGGCGCGAATCTCATCTTCTGCGTAAGGAATGGCCGGGTTGAAGTGGCCCATGGAGCCGCTGCTGTACTGGGCGGGAATCTCCCAGATGCGGAAGAATCCGAGAATGTGGTCGATGCGGAAGGCATCGAAATACTCGCTCATCTTGCGCAGGCGGCTCTTCCACCAGGCATAGCCGTCTTTGGCCATTTCTTCCCAGTTGTAGGTGGGGAAGCCCCAGTTCTGTCCCTCGGCGCTGAAGAAATCTGGCGGAGCGCCGGCGCTGGAGTCAAGGTTGAAGAGCTCCGGATGGAAGTAAGCGTCCGCGCTGTCTGCACTTACGCCGATTGGGAGGTCTCCCTTGAAGTGGACGCCCTTGGAGCGGGCATAACGCACCTCGTCGGCAAACTGCTTGTCCAGCTGCCACTGTATCCAGCGCCAGTAATCCGGCTCGTTGCCGTCCCTTCTGGCGCAGAAGTCGGCATACTCGTCGAGCCAATAGGCGTTGGCCTTGCAGAAACGCTTGTATCCTGCGGTGGCGGCATCCTTTGCGCCGTTGGCCTCCCATGCCTTGCGCACAAGGGCCATTTTCTTTTTGAACACTTTCGGATAGTCAATCTCCGTCAGTGCGTTGAGCTCTTTCTGGGCGCGTTTGAAGGCTGCGTCTTCCTTCACACCTATTTCCTGCAGGCGCAGGTAAAGCGGATGCAGTGCGAATGATGAGATGGGGCTGTAGGGGTAGGAGTCCTTCCACTGACCTTTGCGGGTAGTATCGCTAACGGGAAGCAGCTGAATAATGCATTGTCCGGTAGCAGCGGCCCAATCGACAAGGGGCCTGAGGTCGCGGAAGTCGCCAATGCCGAAGTCGTCCTTCGTCCTCAGGGAGAAGACGGGAACTGCGGTGCCGGCGCCCTTGAAACCTGGACGGTCGAACTCGGCAGCCGTGTGCCTGCGAACGAAGGGGCACCCTTCTATGGGGCAGTCGTTCCAGCTGTCTTCTATGACGGGGGCCGACCCTGCTGTGTGGTGGGCCCATTCGCTGCGGGCGATAAGGCCGTCGCGCATGACGACGTACCAATAATCTTTGAGCGCAGCTGCGGGAACATTGACGGAAACGCTCCATACGGCGCCGTCGTTCCACTTCATCGGGTACTTTTTGTCTTGCAGCACAACGCAGAGGCTCTCGCCCCACTGCGTCTCGTAGTGTATCTTAAATGTGGTCTTCACTATAGTTTGTAATAGCTTCTGAGTATCGCTTCAAACCAGCTCGCCGGCAGAATTGCCTTGAGCAGCACCGAGAGACGTTGCTCAAGAGTGGAGATGATATAGCTGTATTTAGGTTTACGGGCCTTGACGATCTTGCTGATGCGTTTGGCAAGATACTCCGGCTTGAGCCCGGAGGTTTCATCGTGCTCTATGCTGGCCAGCGAACGCTCGTAGGAGGGATAGGCCTCGCAGGCTTCCTTGACGGCGACGGAATCGCGGCTGGCGGTAAATCCGGTGGCGAAGTCGCCAGGCTCAATTACAACTACCTGTATGCCGTGGGCGCGGACCTCCATGCGAAGGGCCTCGCAATAGCCCTCGATGGCGAATTTGCTTGCGGAGTACAAGCCCTGGAAGGGGAGCCCCATCAGTCCGCCTATAGAGCTGAAACAGATAATCTTACCGCTTTTCTGTGCGCGCATCGCGGGCAGCACGTAGTGAAGGCAGCGCACCATACCCATCCAGTTGGTGTCCATTTGGGTTTCGGCTTGTTGGATGGTGCTGAATTCCAGCGGCCCGCCTATCCCCATTCCGGCGTTGTTGATGAATACGTCTATGCGTCCCTGTTCGTCCAAAACGTGTTGAACGGCATTGCGGCAGTCTTCCTCGTTACGGACGTCAGCCTTGATGTAGTTGACTCCGGGAATGGTTTCCACATCTTTGCGGTGAGTACCATAAACGGTGTGGCCGTCGGCCTTGAGCTGTTCGGCCATGGCTCTGCCGAAGCCGGAGGTGATGCCCGTAATGAGGATTATCATATAACTCCGAGTGATTTGAATATCTTGGTGAGTTTTTCAACAGCTTCGTCCACCTGCTCGGTATTGTGGGTGGCCATAAGTGCGAAACGGATGAGAACATCCTTTTCGGGAACCGCCGGCGCAATGACGGGGGTGATGAAAACCCCGGCCTCGTAAGCCATCTTCACGATGGTCATGGCCTTGAAGGTGTCGCGCACGAAAAGCGGGATGATAGGGGACTGGGTGTGTCCCGTATCGAATCCGTTGGCCTTGAATGCCTCCTGTGCATGGCGGGTAACCTTCCAGAGGTTTTCCCGGCGCTCTGGCTCCTCTATCATGATATCCAGGGCCTTGCTTGCAGCAGCAACGGCGGCGGGAGTCATGGAGGCGCTGAAAATGAGGGTGCGGGAATTATGCTTGAGATAGTTGATGACGGTCTTGTCGCCGGCAATGAAGCCTCCCAGGGAGCCGAAACTCTTGGAGAAGGTACCCATGATAAGGTCCACGTCCTTGGTAAGTCCGAAGTGGCTGGCCGTGCCTGAGCCGTTTTCTCCCACCACGCCGAGTCCGTGGGCGTCGTCTATCATCAAGGAGGCGTTGTACTTTTTGCAGAGTTCCACCAGCTGCGGCACGGGGGCGAGGTCGCCCTCCATGGAATATACGCCATCTACCACGATAAGCTTGTTGGCATTGCGGGGAGTGAGCCAGAGCTTCTTCTCCAGGTCTGCCATGTCGTTGTGGCGGAACTTGCGCACCTCGCTGAAACTCAGGCGGCTGCCATCTATGATGCAGGCGTGGTCCAGGGCGTCGAGGAAGATAAATCCTCCTCTGAATCCCAGGCATCCTACAACGCCCAGGTTTACCTGGAATCCGGTGCTGTAAGTCACGGCCTCGTCTTTGCCAACGAACTTCGCGAGCTTCTCTTCGAGCTCTTCATGAATGTCGAGTGTTCCGTTGAGGAAACGGCTTCCGGAGCAGCTGGTACCGTATTTCTTGACGGCTGCAATTGCTGCTTCCTTGAGTCTGGGGTCATCAGAGAGTCCCAGGTATGAATTAGAGCCGAACATCAGCACCTTGCTGCCGTCGGCCATGGTTACTAACGGATCCTGCCCGGAAGAAATGGGTCTGTAGTAAGGGTAGATACCCTTTTGCTTCACTTCTTCTGCGAGTGTGTACTTCGCGCAGGTTTTATTCAATAGGTTTTCCATCTTTGTGGTAAGGTATTAATACTTTAACCCACAAATATAGATATTTTTCTTTTATACCGTACAATCAGCAGCTATAAGAAAAGCTTGTGGGAGAGGATTGACGGCTGGGCGGAGATGCCGAAACGGACCATGTGCTTGAGGAAGACGTCCGGATTGCCGCAGTCGAGCTGGTTCTCGTCGTAACCGTAGTGGTAGCGGGCGACGATGTAGAGCCAGTCCCAAAGCTGGAAGGGCCGGAAGGCGATTTCTGCCGTCACGTTGGCCGGAACCTCTTTATTGATCAAAGGCGATACTGAGGCGCTTACCATCCAGCGGCGGTCCAGGCTGTGATAGCACAGGGCCAGGTTGAAGAAGCCTTGATAGCGGGTCAGCATTTCCATGGAAAAGTCGTTGTAAATGGAACCCATTCCGATGCGGCCTGTCACCTGGGTTGTGAAGCGGCCGCTGAAGGTGTGGGTGTAGGTGGCAAGCAAGCAGTCAAATGTGCGGGAACCAGCCCCGTCCAAGCCGTTGGATCGGTGGTCGTAGCCGAACAGAATATCGCTCTCGATGCCGTATGGCCCTCGTTTGATTGGGTGGTAGGCAAAGAGAGACGGCATATAGGTATTGCCTCTGAAGGGGTTGGATGGCCAGAAAAAGTTCCATGCCGTCAGCTGGGAGTAGGCGACGAAGACGTCCCAGTCTTGGTCTGCAATATTCTGGAAGAGATTGTACCTGAGGCTGATCTGGAAGGTTACGTCGTTGGTCTCCCAGCCCGGCTTGGCATTGAGTGGCATGCCGAAGCTGGCGTAGTTTTCCTTGAATATGGATATGGGAGACTGGGCGGCTGCAGTTTGGAATGCGGCAGCCAGTAAGACCAAGGTTATTGTAAGTTTGCGGTTCATAGATGCAAAGGTACAAAAAAACAACGCCTTTCCCCCTCGGGGGGCAGTTGAGGCCGCGGGTTCACCGCTCGGAAGAAATGGGGAGGATAAGGAGCGGAGCGACAGAGGGGATAGCTGCGACGGAGGAGCAGCGGAAGGGGAACCATCCCCTTCTCCCCTGGGGGTGCAGGGGGATAATAGGGCGGGAACCGCTCAAAATAAAAATGACCACCCAGCCGGTGGTCGTTTTTGTTTTGAGCGGAAAACGGGATTCGGACCCGCGACCTCAACCTTGGCAAGGTTGCGCTCTACCAACTGAGCTATTTCCGCAAATTTTACAAATCCCGCGAACGGGACTGCAAATATACTACCTTTTTTGTTAACTCCAAAAAAAAGTTGGCTTTTTTGCAGTTATGCAGCTATCGCTGCTGCAGCACTGCTCCATTGTCGCGCACCACAGCAGCCTTCCAGCGCTCATTGTAGCCGTGATATTTAATTTTCCTCGGCTGGCCGTTATAGTACGGAGAATGCAAGAAGCTACCGTCCTCTTCCTGTGCCTTTTCGTTTCCGTCTATGAACTTGACCAGCAGGAATTCTTCCAGAGCTACCCACTTGCCGAACTGCTCCTGAGCCACCTCAACGGAGAATTTGGTAAGCTCTTTGCGCACCCTGCGAACCGCGCAGCTGCGTCCGGGTTTGCGTCCGTTGCCGTTGTAAATCTTCAGCATCCGTGCATCCATTTCCGGTACGGCTTCCGTCATCATACGGTTTTCGAAAGCATCAACCTCGGCTCTCACCACCGGTTCCATAGCATCGTACATCCTGTAGCAGGAATTGGTGACCCGGTTGTTTATCCAGAACTGAGAAGTCGGGCTATAGTGGAGCATGTCTCCATTGCCAACGCGGAGGCATTCGGGAACCTTCTTTATGTTAGCGTAAATAGGTGTTAAATAAGAAGTTGCAGCATCGTCACAGCCGAACCATATAAGGGCTCCAACCAGATCGGGCAGCCATCCCCGGGCCTGGGCCACGAACCAGAATCCGGTCTGCTGGGTGGCGATGGCACGCTCGTTCACGTATGTCTTTCCGTCCACCTCAAAGCTCATGGGCCTCCAGCGGTAGGGGCAGGCATTGCCGCCGGCGCCTATATCAACCCTCATATCCATAGGCGTGCCCTCGAAGTGGTCGCGCATCACGTCGGCCACGTCCTTCACGCTTATTTTGCGGGATGGCTTCACGAAGAGAGGCATCTCGCCCTTGAGGTCATATCCCATGGCATACTCCAGCCAGTCGTTTGCAGGGCGGGTAACGGTCTCTCCCTCAGGCGAGTAACGGCCGTCTGCAGAATAGGTGAACATACCGTCGCAGAGTATGTTGAAAGCCGCCCAGGCGCGGGCGTCGCAAGCCCTGGCTCCGCCGAAGTCGAGCGGATTGTAGGCATCGCGGAAACTGAAGTCTTCGTCACTTCCCTCGTACCATCCCATCTGGCGGGCGTATTCTGCTACGTCGGGGGCATAGAGACAGTTCTCCGGGTCGTCCCAGGGGAAACGTGTGATCCGGGCCTGGTTGGCATGGGCGCAGATGTAGCCGTCCGGGACGCGGCGTGCTACCCACACAATGCCTTTATTGGCAGATCCCTTGCCCACGAGGTCCATTACCCAGGCCTCCTCAGGGTCTGCTATACTGAAGCTCTCGCCCTCGGAAGGGTAGCCGTACTCGTTGGCCAGATCCACTATGGTCTGTATGGCCTCGCGTGCAGTCCTGGCTCTCTGGAGGGCAATATAAATCAATGAACCATAATCCATTATGCCGGTAGTATCGGCCTGCTCCTCACGACCGCCCCATGTCGTTTCGCCAATGATGAGCTGATGCTCGTTCATGTTGCCCACGGTCTGGTAAGTATAGGGCACCTGTGCAATTTCGCCCATCGGCTTATAGGTATCCCACTCGGTGATTTTCAGGCGCGAGCCTTTTGCCCACCTGGCCGCCGGATGGAAATACAGTTCGCCGAAAAGCAGATGGGAATCTGCCGCATAGGAAACCATGCAGGAGCCATCGGCGCTGGCGCCCTTGCTGATTATCACGTTGGAACAGGCTTCCGCCCTGGGGGAGAGCACCAGCGCAGCGGCAGCCAGTGCACATATAACAAAAATACGTTTCATATTGTCTGATCGAGTTTGTACAAAGATATAAAAAATATATTCGACGATAATTATTATATTTGTCGCCTGTATGAAAAAGATTCTGCTGACGATATTTTTTGCCCTGGGAGTCGCAATGACTGCGATGTACCCGGAGGCGGCGGCACAGGACGACAAGACCCCGGAACAGCGCGAGAAGGAGTTCCGTGAGGCTATTGAAAAGCAGGTCGAGCGCATGGAGACACAGCTGAATCTGGAGCCCTGGCAGGTATTCTATGCCGACAGCATACTTACCCACGATTATATGGCTTTGCAGGCGGAGTTCGCAGAATTGTCTGCTGGTAAAGTGTCCAATGTCGATCTGTTCTACGATGTCCAGGACAAGTGGATGGAGCAGATGTACCAGGCTTTTCGCAAGATACTCAATGACAAGCAGTGGGCTCAGTATGAAAAATCCGGAGCGGCCCGAGACAAAAAGGCTCGCGACAAGCGTGCGGCCAAGAAAAAATCGAAACCAGTTAAATAATGAAAAGGGAAGATATAGACAGGATACTGCAGCAGCTCGAGGAGCTTAAATGCAAGACACAGAAGGAAGTTGAAGAGGCGCGTGTCCGCTTTCTTGGCAAGAAGGGCGAAGTGACGGCTCTATTTGATGAGTTCCGCATTATTGACAAGTCTCAGAAGGCCGAGTTTGGAAAGCCTCTCAACGAGCTGAAACAGAAGGTGCAGGCTAAGATAGAAGAACTTAAGGGAAAAGCCTTTTCCGAAGACTCCTCCGCGGGGCCCAGACAGGACCTTTCCATGCCGGGAGATCCCTTCGAGCTTGGTTCCCGTCACCCCGTAAGCATTGTTCGCCAGGAGATTGTGGATATCTTCCGCAAGTTCGGCTACGATGTGGCGGAAGGTCCCGAGATTGAGGACGACTACCACGTCTTCGAGGCCCTTAACTTCCCGGCCAACCACCCTGCGCGCGACATGCAGGACACTTTCTTTGTATCGTCAGGGCATCTTAACCCATTGCTGCTCAGGACTCATACGTCCAGCGTGCAGGTGCGCACAATGGAGAAAATGGACGTCCCCATCCGTGTGATCTGCCCCGGCCGCGTATTCCGCAACGAGGCTATCAGCGCCCGCGCTCATTGCATCTTCCATCAGGTTGAAGGTCTTTATATAGACGAAGGCGTTACCTTTGCGGACCTCAAGCAGGCCATACTTCTTTTCGCCCGCGAGATGTTCGGACCGGACACACAAATCCGCATGCGCCCCAGCTACTTCCCCTTCACCGAACCTTCTGCGGAGGTGGACGTAAGCTGCAACATCTGTCACGGCAAGGGGTGCAACATCTGTAAGGGTACCGGTTGGCTGGAGATTCTCGGTTGCGGCATGGTAGATCCCAACGTGCTGGAAGCCAGCGGTATAGATTCCAAGAAGTACAGCGGATTCGCTTTCGGTATGGGACTGGAGCGCATAGCGATGCTCAAGTGGAGGGTGAACGATCTTCGCCACTACTTCGAGAACGACATGCGTTTCCTTCATGAATTTGCCACAGCTCCCGAAATCTAAATGGTAATCATAGTAGAAAGCGGGGCCACCAAGAGCGACTGGAGGCTTATTGCACCGGACGGCAGCCAGCTGGACAGGCGCCTGCTGCCCGGAATCAACTTGTCCACAGCGTCAATGTCGCACAATCTGGAGACCATTTCAGAGGGTATGCGGGAGCTCGGAAGCGAGCCTTTGGACGGAGTTTATTTCTATACTGCCGGCATAGTTACTCCTGAACTGCGCACACATATCGAGAGCAGTATCCATGCCTGGTCCACTGTGAAAGAAATAGAAGTTTGCACCGATCTGGTTGCAGCGGCCCGTGCCGTATGCGGCCGCAGCAGCGGCATCGTAGCTATTCTCGGAACAGGCTCCAACACCTGCTTTTACGACGGAAAAGAGATCTCCCAGAAGGTGCGTTCCGGGGGGTATGTCATAGGCGATGAAGGCGGCGGCGCCGTGCTCGGTAAACTTTTCCTGGCAGATTTTCTGAAAGGTTTGGTGCCGGATGATATTGCAGCAGAGTTTGCTTCAATTTACGATGCCAGTTATGAGGGCATCGTTGCGGGGGTGTACCGCAGTGCCTCTCCGGCGGGATTCCTCGGAGGCTTTGCCCCCTTCATCCTTAAGCACTACGACAATCCATATATCAAGTCCCTGGTCGATAATAACTTCCGTTCGTTTATAGAGCGTTCGTTGAAGCATTACGACACGGCCCGCTATCCGCTGGGTGTTGTCGGTGGCTTCGGATGGGCATGCAAGGATATCTTTTCGCGTCTGTGCGAGGAATCCGGTGTGCAGACAGGTGTTTTCTTACCGGAGCCAATCACCGGACTAATCAAGTATCACACAGGGGAATAGCCCTGCTTCAAGATTTCTGGGCAGGCTTTTCTACCGTCATTTCACAGCGGCTGCAGTCGAAGCGCAGAGCCAGGCGGCGGCCGTTGTTTAACAGGAACAGCGGCCCCGTAGGTTCAGCTCCCTGATAGCGCGGACATAAACCTAACTCATACTTTACGCAGTATTTGGTTCGCATGAGCGTACCAGACACTGCATGACCCATAATTCCTTCACGGGCAAAGCTATCAACTGCAGCTGAACTGGCGGGGGCGGACTTAGCCTGACCTTGTCCTCCGCCCGCCGCTTCTGCCTCGAAAGCTATGGAAGTAACTACCGGTGTATTTCGTAGCGGCTCCGACGAAACCGTATCTAGGTCGGCGGCGAGGAGGCGGCGCATTGAGTTGATGGTGGAGGTGCTTAGGAGAGGTAAGGCTCCGCCCCTGGTATCTACAGAAAGGGAGCGGACTCGGAAGTTGTAAACTCCGCTGCGCTTGGCAAGCTGCTCCCGAATCATAGCCTCGCTGCGCTCCCGGTTCTCCGCCTTCTCCACATCGGTATGGAACGGACTCACTACTTTGCGGCCATCTTCAGTTTCTGCGGTCAGCTCTATCACAAAGTCGCCGTAAATATTCACGTCTATATCGGCCAGAACCTCACGGCGGGTCGTCTTGGCCTCAATTTCTTTCTCGAAGGCCGCATTGATATTGCGGTACAACTTCACCCCCGGCCTCAGACCCTCGGTACGTTTGCAAAATATATTTAGTCCTTCGCAGGAATCTCCACGAAATCCGGTTATTGAATCACCGTTCACAAACGCAAAGCCGTCTCCATTAGCAAACCGCACCCCGGGAGCGGCGGGCTTCACGCCCACTTGCAGGCCGCCTCCGGATGGCCGGACGGAAGCCACGGTTCCAACGAACTCACCCATCGCCTTGGGCGCATCCATGCAGGACCAGCTAGCCCTTTTGCCGCTGAAATACCACTCTGTGTACCCCCGGTTGAAAGTCTTGTCCGAATCAGGAACGAAGCCGCTGGTGACTTTCCCGAACGAGGCCCTGCAGTAGCGCTCAGGATATCGGGCAACCAGCTCGTCCATGGCCAGGCTGTATTCTCGCACTACATTTTTCACGTAAGAGGCGTTCTTCAGCCGCCCTTCTATTTTGAAGGAACATACCCCCGCATCGGCCATCTCCTCAAGGTGGCTCAGTAACTTGAGGTCACGTAACGACAGAAGGGCCTTGTTCTTCACCAGAGTGCGTCCGGAGGCGTCCTGGAGGTCGTAGAGCGAACGGCAGGCCTGAATGCAGTCCCCCCTGTCTGCACTTCGCCCGTCCAGATATTCCGAGAGCCGGCACTCGCCGCTGTAACACACGCAGAGCGCTCCGTGTACGAAGCACTCCACCTCGCAGCTTACAGCTTCGCAAATCCGCTTCACCTCCTCCATCGAAAGCCCCCTCTCCAGAATGATGCGGCTGCAGCCAAGGGAGTCAAAGTGACGGGCGCTCTCTACATTACGGATAGCGCACTGGGTGGATGCATGCATGGGGATATGGATGTCCTCATAATCCAGCAGACGCTCTTCCCGGAAAATAAAAGCATCTACGCCGGCATTCTGGGCTTCCAGCATCATACGATGTGCGGCCTCCCACTCGTCGTCGTAGATCAGAGTGTTGACAGTAAGGTATATACGTACTCCGAAACGGTGTGCGTACTCGCAGAGCTCCCTAATATCCTCCATGCTGTTTCCGGCAGCCTTGCGATTGCCCCATCCAGGACCCGCAATGTAAACGGCATCGGCACCGCAGTCAATTGCCGCGATGCCGACCGTTTTGTCCTTCGCCGGAGCCAGGAGCTCGAGAGCGAACATATTACTTCAGGGAACTGAGAGCCTTCTGGGCGTCTGCACCGTACTTGGGATCGGAAACAGCCTTCTGGTAGAATTCCTTGGCCTTTGCGTTATTCTTTGCCTGCTGGTACAGGGCACCGACCTGCAGAGCGATGGCTCCTGCATTTTTGGAATCCGGAGCTACCTCAAGGTATTGCTCATAGTAATTGATGGCATCTGCGTTCTTGCCCGCGTTTTGGGAAGCTCTGCCGGCCAGGTAGAGGGCATTGGGATTCTTGCTGTACTCATAGGCTTCGTTTGCGGCAGCAATGGCGTCTGCATACTTTTTTGCATTCAGGCTTGCCTGGGCGTTGGTGAGGTAAATGGAGCCGATTCGGGTGTTGGCGTTTTTCTCCTGACCGTTTGCGGCAGCAATCTTGTAAGCCTCTATAGCTTCGTCCGTCTTTCCTGCGCTCCTCAGGGCCTCACCCTTCTTGAATGCTGCGTTGCCGTTGGTGGGATCGCCTTCTAGCACCTTGTCATAAGCTGCAACAGCTCCTTCGAAATCCTTTTCTGCAAGAAGAGCGTTAGCTTTATTGTACAGAACTGCAGGAATCTTCTCTGAAGCCTTCACAGCGAGCTCTTCGTCGCCGTACTCCGTGGCGGCGGCGACAGTCTCCTGATACTTGGCAATAGCCTCGTCGTATTTCTTATCCTTCAGCAAGCCGTTGGCAATATTATTCAGAATCTTGGGAATGATGCCCTTGCAGGTAGCTACCAGTTCCAGTCCTTCGTCTCCACAGGCTTCGGCCATCTTGAGAGCCTCTTTGAAGCCGACAAGAGCTGTTTCAAGCTCACCTGCGGTAAGGGACTCGTTGGCAGTCTTTGCGATTTCTGTTGCGTCGGCCATACTCTGGGCGGACAGCATCGTAGCAGCTGCGAAAAGCGCTGCGAGGGAAACTAAAATCTTTTTCATCTCTTCGTGCGTTTTAGATTCGGGTGACAAATTTAGTAAAAATATTACATTTTGTGTGCCAAAAGTGAGTATTTGCTATCTTTGCATTGTGAAAACAATGCGGATAATAGTCCTGTTTTGGATTACGGCGGCTTCTTTACTTGGCGGCGTCACCGCTGGTGCCCAGAGTCTTCCGAATCTTGGAAAGGCACCCGAAATCACTACGGGATGCCTTCCCAACGGCATTTCGTACTATCTTGTACGCAATGCCAATTCCCCGGGGTTCGCAGACTTCGCCCTTGTGCAACCACAGCGCAACGACAGAACGGCAACCCGGGAGAATCTGGTCAGGCTGCCGCACTTCTATGGCCGCAAACCCTATGATTTCCTGGCGTCTAAGTCTGTCGGCTATACCTCCCGTGGTTACATCCAGCATTTTCAGGACGCAACGGTTTTCCGTTTTGCAGATGTTCCCGTGTCGCAGGCGGATGTGTCTGATTCCACACTTCTGATGATGTTCGACATAGCCGCGGACTCGGAATACGAACAGGCTTTGGTGGTCAGCGGAAATATTGATGTGCCGGCAGTAATCGAGCGCATCAGGGTGCTGTCCATGACCATTTCCCGCCGGATGCCGCCAGAGGACGACTCCCGGTACGGCTGGAAGCAGCAGGACCAGGTGGTGATAACTACCGACACAAGCCCCGTGGGCGCAATAACCCTGCATTATCGTTCTCCCCGTACCGAGAGGGAACTGATGAATACCATACAACCGGTAATGAGCAGACTGCTCGCAAAGGAGCTTGATATTGTGCTCGAGCACAGGCTCAGGGCGGCTTTCACCGATGCCGGACTGCCTCTGGCCGATTATCGTTACCGTTATGTGGGAAGCGACGAGACGGCAAGTGACGAGCTGTTTTCGATGGCGGTATTTACGGCTCCGGACAAACTGGAATCCGCCCTCAAACTCGTTGCGGGCGTGCTTTCATCTCTAGACGACGGCGGCGCCACTTTGGAGGAGGTAGCGTTTGCCCGTACAGTAATCGCGGAGGCGGCCAAGCGCGACGGCTCCAACTACAAGATGAGTAATGCCGAGTATCTGGACAAGTGTATCGCCTCCTATTTATACGGAGCCAACCTGGCATCGTACTCTGCAATCAGCCCCATATATTCCGGCCGCAGGCTGGATGTGGGGCGAGAGAGAGAATTGCTCAACCGTTATATTTCTTCCACCTTCTCGCCCAAGCGCAACTTGCATCTACGTGTTACAGGCCCTGTGCGTCCGGATCCGGATCGTGTGGGAGAGCTGTTCACGGCGGGCTGGAGCGAGGGGAATAATGCCGTAAGCGATATTCCTGATGCGGCCGATACCCTCAAACTTGACGTGCCCCGCCGAAAGGTAAAGCTTAAGACTACTTCCGCAGATATGTTCACCGGCGGCAAGCTGTGGACATTCTCCAACGGCATAGAGGTGGTGTTCAAGCAGACCGGTGAGCAAGGGTCTTTCTATTACGGCCTGATGGTGAAGGGCGGTTGGAACGAGATTCCCGGTATCAAGGAGAGCGAGCCGGCGTTTGTGCAGGACGTGCTTTCTTCAGGAAAAGTTGCGGGAATGAGTTCCGCGCACTTTAAGGACCTGCTGGCAATGAACGGAATAAGCCTCAAACCAGAAATCGGCCTGTCTGACGTGAGACTTTCCGGCAAGGCTCCAGGCAGAAGCTTGCAGCTGGTACTCAAGACAATGCTCTCAGTAGCAAATTTTTATGAGCCAGACCGCGACGCCTACGTGCGTTATTGCCAGGAAAAGCCCGTCCGTCTGGAAAGGGACAAGTTTTCTCAGGAGGGTACCCGTGCCGTGCTGGACAGCATAATGTGTCCTGGATATTCGTTCTCCGCCGGCAGTACTCCCAAAATGCCCGGGCACGATTTTGATGTCCGTATAGGGCAGTACGTCAATCAGAAGGCTGCCAATATGAAAAACAGCGTTATCGTGCTGATAGGCGATCTGGACGAGGCTGCAACGCTGAAGCTGCTGACCTCTACCCTCGGAGGCTTCCGTTCCGGTCAGCAGAGAGTCGTGCGACCGCGCCTGGATTATCCGTTACGTGACTGCTGGTCAACGACTTATGTGCAACGTAACTGGCGTAAACACGGAGTGAGCGTAGCACTTGGTGCCAAATTGCCCTTCGGCTCGGACAGTTATGCCCAGATGCAGCTGGCCTGCTCTGTTCTTAAGGCTGAGCTGGACAATGCCCTCGCTGCAGACGGCATGTATTGCAACGTCAGCGGTACTTCAGACTTGCTGCCTGCAGAAAAGACGACCATCTATGTCAACTGTTCTCCCGTGCCGCTTTCCGGTCTTCCGTCCGATGTCCGGCCCGTAATGCCTGTGCAGGCCCTTATGACTGTGCGTTCAGTAATCAACAGGCTCGCGAAATCTGAAGTAGAAGCGGCTCAGCTGGAATTCTGCAAGACTATGTTGCTTAACCGGAGCAAGGCGGTAGAAGGCAGTTCCGCCTTGCTTATGGATGCTGTCCTGGACCGTAGCTCCATCGGCCGCGACGTGCGTGCGGGGCTGGCGCAGCGCATCAAGTCTGCCAGTCCGGCTGATATTAGAAAACTGTTCGAGGCCCTGGCGGCCTGCGATTGTGAGTACGTGGTCCAATGAGCGGGCAATTCGGTACGATAATCCAGATAGGTGACATTCTCGTTTCCGAGGATGTTGTCCTGGAGTACTTTGCCTGTGATTATGAAGCATGCAAGGGTGTATGCTGCATAGAAGGCGATGCCGGAGCTCCATTGGACGAATCGGAACCGAACAATCTTGAGAGGGATTATCCCCGATATTCAGGAACAATGCTGCCGGCAGGTCGCGAGGCCGTAGCTCTCAACGGTTTCTTTGAAATTGACAGGGAAGGGGACATGGTGACACCGCTGGTTCCGGGTTCCGGAGTCTGCGCCTATGCCTGTTTTAACGAGGCAGGCGGCTGCATGTGCGCGATTGAGCGCTGCGGCTGCGTGAAACCGCGGTCGTGTTCACTCTATCCTGTGAGGATAACCAAATTCAAGGGCGGCGGAATGGCCCTCAATCTGCACAAGTGGGATATCTGCAAGAGGGCTTTCCAGAAGGGAGAGAGGGAAGGCATACGCGCCTACCAGTTCCTAAAGGGCCCTCTCACGGAGGCGTTTGGAGAAGATTTCTATGATGCGCTTTGCGCTGCTGCGCAGCGATTAACCCAATAGTTGCAGATGCGGGTACTTCTTTCAGACCATAATCTGAACCGGAGAATTCTTAGGCTTTCGGTTCCCAGTATACTGGCGAACCTGACGGTTCCTTTGGTCGGTATGGTGGATACCGCCCTTGCCGGGCATCTGATTGATGACGGTGGAGGAGGTTCCGCTGTTTTTATCGGCGGCATTTCCGTGGGTGCCATGCTCCTGAACCTGCTCTATTGGAACTTCTTCTTCCTTCGTACAGGTACCGGAGGACTGACCGCTCAAGCTTTCGGGCGTGAAGACCCGCGTGAATGCGCCGGCATTTTTGTCCGGGGTATCGTGCTTGCCACCGTTGTTTCCGTGCTGATTCTTGCCCTTCAGGCTCCTCTGGCGCGACTTGGCATGCTGCTGGTAAGTTCCACGCCCAGAGTGAGCGAGCTGGCGCTGCGCTACTTCTTCATACGTATCTGGGCTGTTCCTGCTACGGTGGGCCTAATGGTATTCAGAGGTTGGTTCGTAGGAATGCAGGACTCCATCAGCTCCATGTGGACAGACCTTATCGTCAATTTTGTGAATATCGCCGCTTCGGTTTTCCTGACCTTCGGCTGTTTCGGTTGGCATGGTATAGGTTTCGACGGTATCGCTGCAGGTACGCTGGTAGCGCAGTATTCGGGACTGCTTTATGCGGTGCTGGTATGCACTTTCAAGTACCACCGCGTATTCAGTACCATGACTTTCGGAGACGTTCGTGAGCTTCTCAAACCATCCAGGATAAAGCCATTCCTTAAGATGAACGGCAACCTTCTCGGGCGCTCCCTGTGCTTTACCGGAATCTATATGGGATACACCATCATAGCCTCTTCTTTCGGGGATGTGCTGCTGGCGTGTTCGTCTATCATGATGCAGCTGCTTATGGTGTTTTCTTATTTCACTGACGGCTTTGCCTATGCCGGCGAAGCTTTGGCGGGCAGATATATCGGGGCACGGGACGAAGAGATGCTGCGGCGTACCGTTCGTTACGTCTTTATATGGAGTATGAGCATCGCGGTGCTGTTCATCGGTGTTTATGCCGTGATCGGAATGCCGCTGGTCGGGCTTTTTACCTCCGACACTGCGGTGGTGGAGAGTTGTCGCGGATTCATTCTATGGCTCCTGCTTATGCCTCCTGTGGGCTGCGCTGCTTTCACTTGGGACGGGATTTACCTTGGGGCCACGTCGTCCCGCAGCCTGTTTGTCGCGATGGCGCTTGCGCTCCTGGGCTTCTTTGCCGTATGGTTCGGCTTTGTCCTGGTGTGCCGGGGCACGCTTCCGGAGGGCAATATCTTGCTCCACGTGCTTCTGGCCGCGTACTTCGTCCATCTCGCCGCCCGCGCCATCTATCTTACCGCCGTTTATCGGAAGAGTATCTTTAGTTGAGTTCGAAGCTGACTATGACGTCGCCGAAGCGGCCGGAAACCACGTCTTCCTCTTCAAAATATCGGGCCGAGAGCTGGCCACGCCATACTATATCGTCCTTTTGGTTGAGGGGGAGGTCCACTTCAATACCGTAACTCTTGGACTTGATTTTGACCGCCGCCTGGCATTTCCAACTGGAGCGGGTGCCTCCGTCGTCTTCAGTTATCATGAAGGCTATTTTGTCCAGCTGAGAACTGAAATCCGACACCATTACGACATCGTAAGGCAGTTCTTTTCCCAGGTCTTTTCTCTTGACTACTATAAGGAAATCTGTTACTGAAGGCGAATAGAGTTTAAGCTCCGCTTCCGTGCTGGCGTTGAAACCCTCCACGCTGCCGCATTTGATCCAGAATTCAGAGGCGCCGCCGAACCAGCTGTCATAGTTGCGCAGCATACGGAAGCTTTTCATAGTGAGCGTTCTGCGGCGGCTCATGGGGGCGGATTTTAGTCCGCCAGGATTTTCAAACAGTTCCAAAGGAGTGAATCCGGCGTCTGTATTGCTGTTGATAACCCATACGGGACGTTTGACAGCCACCTTTTCATCTACATAGACGGAATCTACAATCCGGGTTCCGTCCGATTGACAGGAGATTGCATAGCCGTAGTTGGACTGGGCTCCGTATCCGGGGTCAAAGGTGATGATGGGATAGCTGTAACCGTCCCAATTTTCATGATACGGCCAGTAAAGCTGGTAATCGCTTTTAGCCAGCTGAATAAGCATTTGTTCAACGGACCCTTTGGTCGTGGGATGCTGTTCGAAGTAATCTCTTATGAGATTGCGCAAGGGGTTGCTGTACTGCTTCCCGGTCTTTGTTCCTGATTGTGTACCTACTCCGGATCCTGGTTCCGTTAGTAGGCAGTCCAAAGTGTATTCTTCGTCGTAACCGCGTCCGGATGAGGAGACTACAGCATCATAGACCTCCTGAATATGATTGTCATCTATAGGCAGGTCTGCGAAAATTCTGGCAAGTTTTTGAAGGTTGAGGTCTGCAGTCTCAGTTTCTTCTTGTGGATCTGGGGTCTCCTGGTCTATTGTGGCGCAGGCGACGGTCAGCAGAAATGCTGAAAAAAGGATAAAGTTTTTCATAGCAACATTTTTTGTCTGTTGCAAAGTAAAGGAGAATTAAGGGTATTATGAAGCTTTACAACCCTTATTGTTGAGAAACTGCTTTTTAGCTGTTTCTATTGGGGCTTTTGGAAGCTGACGAAGCGCTCTTTCCCGAAAAAATCGAGGACTTTTTTTACGTTTTGCATTCCGGCCTGGCGGAAAAGTGCTGCTGTTTGCTCTCCCAGCGTTTCGTTGATTTCTGCAAATCCCCATGCTCCCGGCTTCAGGAAGCGTTGTGCCCAGTTTGCGATGGCGCGATAGAAAAGCAGCGGGTCGTTGTCCGGGACAAACAGCGCCAGCTTCGGTTCATGCTCCAGTACGTTGCGGTGCATGGCGGCCTTTTCGCTCTCGAGTATGTATGGCGGATTGGCCGTTATCACATCGAAAGGCCCCCCTGGGAATACTTCCGGCGCCTGTAGCACGTCAGCTTTAATGAACCTCGGCGCCGCCTGTCCGGCTTCAGCATCGGCGGCGAACTGCGAGGCTGCGACGTGCAGTGCGGCATCGGAGATATCAACCCCGGTCACTTCCGCACCAGGCATCTCCATGGCGATGCTCCACGCTATACATCCGCTGCCGGTGCATAGGTCTAGGATTGCTGGCTTCCTTGCGGTAGTAAGATGTTTTATGACCATATCAACTATCATCTCTGTCTCGGGACGAGGGATAAGGACGTCAGGCGTAACGCGGAAACGTCGGCCGCAGAACTCCTGCCAGCCGGTAATGTATTGCAGCGGCTCTCCGTCAAGCAGGCGCGAAATAGCATCCTGCAGTACTCCAACCTGTTCTGAAGGAATCTCGTACGAAGGCTCAACAATGTGCGTATAACTCTGTGTGCCAAGCACTTCGGAACAGAGACGCAGAACGAGGCTCCGTGCCTCCTGAGGAGGGTACAGAGCCTCGAGAGCAGAAGAGCTCTCCCGTATAAACTGCGGGAGCAGCACTATGAATTTTCAATAATGGTAGAAAGGAAAGCCGTCATGTCCAAGCCGCCAGTACGTATCATCCTGGGCACGAGCGAAGCGCTTGTCATCCCCGGAATCGTATTGATTTCCAGGAAATACAAACCGTCCTCAGCAAGAATGTAATCCATTCGAACAACACCCTTGCATCCCAAGCGGAAATAGATTCTTGCCGTGGTTTCCTGCACCATCTGACGCACTTCGTCCGACACTGGAGCCGGACAGATTTCCTGGCTGTGCCCGTTGTACTTGGCGTCGTAGTCGAAGTACTCGTTTTCGGAAACTATCTCGATGAGCGGAAGTGTGGCCACTTTATTGCCGTCGAAATATGCCGCGCAAGTCAGTTCACGGCCCACCACGCCCTGCTCAATAAGCACTGTTTTGTTCTCCGAGTAAGCAAAACGTATCGCATGCTCCATTTCTTCCGGTCCGGTTACACGCGTTACGCCGAAGCTGGAGCCTCCCTGTGTGGGCTTTACAAACACCGGGAAACGCAGTTTGCGGGCGACCTCGGCCTTGGTCTCTTCGTGATCCATTCCGTGGCGCACATAAACATCCGGAGCGCACTTTGCCAGACCCAGATCCCGGATATAGCATTTGCACGCATACTTATCGAACACGATGGAGCAGGTGCTCGAGTCGCAGGTGCTGCAGGGGATGCCAAGCATTTCCAGGTAGCCTTCAAACTGTCCGGTCTCACCAGGTGCGCCGTGCTGAACCACATAGACGAAGTCGAACTTCACTTTTTCGCCCAGCACATTCACGGAGAAATCGTTTTTATCGATTTCCGGCCTGGAGCCTTCCGGGAAGATGACCCGCATGGCGTTGCGCCGACGGTATGCTACAAGCTGCCACACCCCGAAGCGGGCAAAAATTTCATAAACGTCGTAAACCCTGTCGTCTATGGCGGAAGCGACATATTCGCCGCTGCGGCAGGAGACCTCCCACTCGGAAGAATCGCTTCCGTAGATAACTGCAATAGATGTGTATTTACTCATATCCGTCAGTTGAAATAATAATCTGTTTCTTGGCTGTTGGCTGTTTCTATCTCCTCATTGAGATCTTCATCGCCCCCGAGAAATGAGCCATGGACGTTGCAGTCCAGGCTGAAATCTGAGCCTGCCGGCTGAATGAAGGTATCGTTCTCGCTTATGAGACCGGCCGCAATGCACTTCTTCATCCAGATTCCCCAGATTGGCAGGGCCATACGGGAGCCGTCCAAAGTGTTGAAGTGTATCTGTCGGTCCTCGCCGCCTATCCATGCGCCGGCGGTAATTTTTGGCGTGTATCCAATGAACCAGCCGTCGGAGCAATCGTTGGTAGTTCCCGTCTTCCCGGCAATCTCGCCTTTCAGGTTGTAGGCATAGCGCAGACGGCTTCCCGTTCCTCCGTTGACCACTCCCTGCATCAGGTTGGCCATGAGGAAGGCAGATGAGGCACTGATGGCCTCACGCTTGGAATTGGTGTGCTCGGTGATGAGGTTTCCTTGGTTGTCCTCTATGCGGGTAACGTAAAGAGGTGCGGCATATACACCCTTGGAGGGGAAAGTATTGTAGGCCGCAACCATCTCGTATAGAGCTATATCGGCCGGGCCGACACAGAGCGCGTATACCTCGTCCACGTGGCTGTGGATGCCCATCCTGTGCATCATTTGGGCCATGGCATGAGGGCCGAACTGCTTCATCAGGAAGGCGGAGATATTGTTTGAGCTGTTGGCCAGCCCCCACTTGAGAGTGACTGTCTTGCCTATGATTTCTTCCTTATCGGTGCTGCGTGGAGTCCATTCGGAGCCGTCCCAGTTAATAAAGGTCTGAGGCGTACAGACTACACGGTCGCAGGGAGTCATGCCTTCCTGCATCGCCAGGGTGTAAAGGAATGGCTTGATGGTGGAGCCCACCTGGCGCTTAGCCTGGGAAACGTTGTCGTATTTGAAATATCGGTAGTTGGGGCCGCCCACGAATGCCTTAACCTCGCCGCTCCCTGCCTCTATAGCCACGAAGCCGCAGCGAAGGAAGGATTTGTAGTAGCGGATGGAGTCGTTGGGAGTCATCGTGGTGTCGATGTAACCCTTTTTGTTCCAGGCGAATACGCGCATAGTCTTGGGCTGGTCGAACTGGGCGAGTATTTCCTTGTCGCTCAGTCCGGCCTTCTTGCCGGTGCGCCAGCGGTCGCTCCAGCGCCGGGCCTGATTCATCAATCTGTTTACGGTGGCCTGGTCCACGTCGTTGGCGAAAGGCTTGTTACGCTTCCACTTCAGCTCCTGGTTGAATGCCTTCTGCAGATAACCGCCGAGATGCTCGGCTACAGCCTCTTCTGCAAATACCTGCATCTTGTAATTGATGGTGGTATAGATGCGGAGGCCGTCCTTGTCTAGGTTATACGATTCGCCTCCAGGTTTCTTGTTTTTATTCAGCCAGCCATAAATCTCGTCGTTGGCCCAGCGAAGCGAGTCGGCGGAATAGTCTTCCTCGTACTGGTAATCGGCGCGACGCGGCTTCTTGGCATTCATGTCGCGGCGCAGCATGTCCCTGAAATATGGAGCGTGTCCGGAATTGTGGTCCTGTACGTGGTAATCCAGGATTATGGGGAGTTCCTGCAGGGAATCCCTTTCCGCCCTGCTGAGGTAGCCGGCTTTCTGCATCTGGCCGATGACGAAGTTGCGGCGCTTGAGCGCGTTGTCCGGGTTGATTACGGGATTGTAACGGGTGGGCTTGTTGACCATGCCGATAAGCAGGGCGCTCTCCTCCACGTTGAGGTCTGCCGGCGGCTTGGCGAAAAAGGTTTCGGATGCCGCCTTTACTCCGAACGCTCCGCTTCCGAAGAAAATGGAATTGAGATACATCGCCATGATCTCGTTCTTGGTGTAGTCCCTCTCCAGCCGCACAGCCGTAATCCATTCCTTAAGTTTGGTAAACACCAGCTGAATCTTCCCTGCTTTTTCGTTGCGGGGATATAGAGTCTTGGCCAGCTGCTGGGTGATGGTGCTGCCGCCCCCCTGGCTGGAATCGCGGAGCAGGAGTGTCTTCACCGCCACTCGCGCCAGTCCCTTCATATCTACTCCGGAGTGTTTGTAGAACCGCACGTCCTCGGTGGCGACCGCCGCCTGGACGAGGTTGGGGGAGAGTTCGTCATAGGACACGTAGGTGCGGTTTTCAATATGGAAAGTAGTCAGCACTTCACCGTCTTCCGCAATCACCTGGGTGGCCAGCTTGCTGTCCGGATGCTCCAGTTCCTCAAATGAGGGAAGCTTGGCGAACAAGCCCACACACATCAGCAGGACCAGTACGACGGCGAAAGGAGCCGTGAGCAGGATCCAGAACCATTTGGTGATTATACGCTTGGTCTTGTCTGTCATTTTATCACATTAAAACACAAATTTACGAACAAATTTGGAAAATCACCTCAGTTTTGTTTTAACTTTGTAGCCAGTTTGAGAAAATATGGAACCGAATTTAGTGATAGTAGAGTCGCCGGCCAAGGCGAAAACCATTCAGAATTATCTGGGTAAAGGGTTTTTGGTGAAGTCCAGTTTCGGGCACATCCGGGATTTGCAGGAGAAGAGTTTAAGCATTAATATCGCAGATAATTTCAAGCCTGAATACGTCGTACCTCCGGAGAAGAAAAGGGTAGTCAGCGAACTCAAGAAACTTTCTGATGGAGCAGAACTTGTCTGGCTGGCTTCCGATGAGGACCGCGAGGGTGAGGCTATTTCCTGGCACCTTACCGAGACTCTCGGGCTCAATCCCCAGAAAACACGCCGCATCGTGTTCCATGAAATAACCAAGGATGCCATCATGCATGCCGTGGAGAATCCAAGGGCGCTTGACATGGATCTGGTGAACGCTCAGCAGGCCCGCCGTGTGTTGGACCGTCTGGTGGGCTTCGAGCTCTCGCCCGTTCTCTGGCGCAAGATCCAGAGAGGGCTTTCCGCCGGCCGCGTGCAGTCCGTGGTACTGCGTCTCGTGGTTGACCGTGAGCGTGAAATCGCGGCTTTCAATCCGCAGCCATACTATCGCGTCGAGGCGGTTTTCATGATAGACGGAGTAAAGGTCAAAGGCTTGTTGGACAAGCGTTTCGACGATTACGCCCAAGCTCGCAAGTTCCTTGAGGACTGCATTGGGGCCAATTATGAGGTAGCTTCTGTTGACAGCAAGGAAGGTCTTCGTATGCCTCCGCCTCCGTTTACCACATCTACCCTTCAGCAGGAGGCCGCGCGCAAGCTCCACCTGCCCGTTAGCGTGACAATGCGCATTGCCCAGTCTCTATATGAGCGCGGTCTCATTACCTACATGCGTACAGACTCCACGAACCTCTCTACGCTTGCGGTCAATACGGCTAAATCTTTCATTTGCGATAACTTCGGCCCTGAGTATTCCCGTCCCCGTCAGTACAAGACACGTTCAAAAGGCGCGCAGGAAGCTCACGAAGCAATTCGCCCTACCTTTGTAAGTAATTCAGACATTGATGGTTCCACTCAGGACAGGAAGCTGTATCAGCTCATTTGGAAGCGTACGGTTGCTTCTCAGATGGCCGAAGCCCGCCTGCTCAATACCTCCGTCAAAGTTACCACAGACAGGCGTCCCGAAAGCTATTTGCTGCAGTCAGTCCAGACTATGTTCGACGGCTTCCTGAAACTCTACCGGGAAGGCACCGACGACGAGGAGGATGCTGGCGATGAATATGTTGAGCTGCCTCATGTGGCTGTAGGTCAGCAGCTTTCCGTCGAAAAAGTAGATGCGGACTGCAAATACACCCAGGCTCCGTTCCGCTACTCCGAGCAGACCCTCATAAAGAAAATGGAGGAGCTCGGAATAGGCCGTCCGTCAACATATTCCCCTACCGTCAGTACCCTTACCAAAGCCAGGGGATACCTGGTGAAAGGCGACAAAGACGGCCGTAAAGTTTCCGTGGTAAACCTTCATCTGAAGGGCGGGACAGTGAGCGAGACCAATGGGTTCGAGACTATCGGTGCTGAAAAAGGAAAACTGCTTCCCACCGACGTCGGCATACTTGTGACCGACTACCTCACAAGCAGCTTCCCTGACATTATGGATTACGATTTCACGGCTAACGTAGAGAAGGATTTCGACCAGATAGCTGGTGGCAAGAAGCAGTGGAATAATGTGATAGAGAAGTTCTACGAGCCCTTCCACGTGAAGGTGGATGCCGCTGTGAGCGACCGCCAGTACAGCCACCTGGAGAGGGAAATCGGCATAGACCCTGCCGACGGGCAGATGATTACAGCGCGGCTCGGGCAGTTCGGCCCGTATGTACAGAAGGGCGAAGGGACAAACCGTCAGTTCGTCAGCCTGGCTAAGGGGCAGATCATTGAAAACCTGAGCCTCGAGGAGGCGGTGAAACTGTTCAATCTGCCGCGTACCGTCGGTGAGTATCAGGGTGTGAACATAATTGCCACCAAGGGACGTTTTGGCCCGTACATCAAATGGGGCGACCAGAATGTGTCCCTTCCCAAGGGGAAGGATCCCCTCACCATTACGGTTGAGGACTGCGTGGCCCTTATCCATGCCGACAAGGCCAAGAAAGAGGCCGTGGCCCTGCCTCTGCTAGACTGGCCTGAAAGCGGAATCAGCGTTATCAACGGTCGTTACGGTCCTTATATCAAGTACGACAACAAGAACTTCCGTATTCCCCGGAATGTCAGCGTCGAGTCGCTCACCGAGGAAAAGTGCAAAGAAATCATAGCCGCCTCCGAGCCTACCGCTCCCAGGGGCAGACGTTACTCCAAAAAGAAATAAGTATGGCAAACTATCATTTGGACGAGACGGACCGCAAGATTCTATATTATCTTGTCAATAATGCCCGCATGCCTTTCCTGGAAATTGCCCGCGAGTGCGGTATTTCCGGGGCTGCGGTACACCAGAGGGTGAAGAAACTGGAAGACAACGGTGTGATTACCGGGTCGCAGATGTTGGTGAAGCCTGGTGCCCTTGGCCTGAATGTCTGTGCTTTTATCAGTGTTTCTCTTTCGGAAGATAATAAGTATCACGAGGTTACTGAGGCGTTGAAGCATGTGCCGGAGATTGTGGAATGCCACTTTGTGACCGGTCGTGCAGCTCTGATGCTCAAGGTCTATTGTATAGACAACGACCACCTGATGGAGACAATTCTTAATACGATACAGCGTATTCCTTATATCCAGTCAACGGATACCATGCTTTCTCTCGATCAGGCGTTCGAGAGGCAGGTGTGGGTGAAGGATTTCAAGAGTACGACTTTCCGCAACTTTTAGCTGCGGAAAGTCGTCTCCGACTTCTAACCCCCGCAGCTATGCTGCTGCCCCCAGGGGCACGGGTGGCGGACCCCCCGATCCCCCCCTACGTCTCCCGCAACTTTTAGCTGCGGAAAGTCGTCTCCGACTTCTATGCTCCGGTCGAAAGAATTGCCCGGGCGAGGGTAAGGTCCTCTGGGGTTGTGATTTTAATGTTGAAGCGCTCGCCGGGGATGGTACTTATTGTAGTGCCGGCGCGTTCGGCTACCGAGGCGTCATCTGTAAAAGCAGGGTCATAAGGCTGCATATAGGCCTTTTTGATGAGTTCCGACCAGAATATCTGAGGAGTCTGGACTGCAAGCAGCTTGCTGCGGTCCGGAGCGGCAACGCCGGGTTCTATGGCCCTTAGGGTATCTACTACGGGGATTACCGGAATCAGTGCAGGGCAGTTATCCATCCTGTCCAGCATAGACCGTATGAGTCTTTCGCTGAGCAAAGGCCGCACTCCGTCCTGTATGGCCACTACAGCCCCGTCCGGCACTTTCTCCAGAGCGTTGCGGACAGAGTGAAAACGGGTCATTCCTCCTTTTACCACTGTCTGTGTAAATACAACCCCCCGGCTCACGCACATTTCTGTCCACGTGGCGATGTAGCGTTCAGGCAGCACGGTGATGACATGAGCCTTGTTTTCGGCATCCAGAAAACGCTCTATGGTGCGCTGGAGGATAGGTGTTCCGTCGAGTTCGATGAACTGTTTTGGGAGCTCGGATCCCATCCTTGTGCCGCTTCCTCCGGCCACGAAAACTGCATATACCTCTCTGCTCATATTTTGAATGACAATCTGTAACAAAAGTAATGGTTTTCTTTGGAAAATTACTTAATTTTGTACGAACATCAGATATTATCCAAAAGAATATGGCATTTTCATTCCTAAATCAAGAAATAGCTATCGATCTCGGTACAGCTAATACCGTCATCTACCAGAACAGCCAGATAGTTCTGGATGAGCCGAGCATCGTCGCTATAGACAATCATACCGGCAAGTGCCTTGCCATAGGCCAGAAGGCCAAGCTGATGCACGAGCGTAACAATCCTGGAATACGTACAATCCGCCCTCTCCGGGATGGTGTTATTGCAGACTTCAACGCTGCCGAGATGATGATCCGAGGCTTCATCAAGCAGGTCAACAGCAGGCACCGCAGCCTTTTTACCCCGAACCTCAAGGTTGTCGTGGGCATCCCTTCCGGCTCCACGGAAGTTGAAATCCGTGCCGTACGCGACTCTACCGAGCATGCCGGAGGACGCGACGTGTATCTGATTTTCGAACCTATGGCGTCTGCTCTCGGTATCGGACTCGAGGTGGAGAAGCCGGTAGGAAACATGGTTGTAGATATAGGAGGCGGTACTACGGAGATTGCCGTAATCTCTCTGGGAGGCCTGGTGTTCCAGGACAGCATCCGTACTGCGGGAGACGTGTTTACTGCAGATATTCAGCAGTATCTGCGCCAGCAGCACAACATCAAGGTTGGTGAAATAACTGCGGAGAAAATTAAGATTGCTGTGGGAGCCGTGATTCCGGACCTTGACGAGGAGCCGGAGCCTTTCGTCGTCCGCGGTCCAAACCTCATGACGGCACATCCCGTGGAGGCCACCATTACCTATCAGGAGATAGCACACTGCCTGGATAAGTCCATCGCCAAGATAGAGGCATCCATTCTTCACGTGCTGGAGAATACTCCTCCCGAGTTATATTCCGATATAGTGGAGAATGGTATCTGGTTGTCCGGCGGCGGTGCGCAGTTACGCGGCCTCGCCAAGCGCCTCACGGATAAGGTAAACATTCAGTTCCACGTATGCGACGACCCTCTTCACGCCGTTGCCAGAGGAACTTGCGAAGCTCTCAAAAATACCGACCGTTATTCATTCCTTATGCGGTAAATGGCTCAGCGCGGAAACTCCCTGGTCCCACTGGTCACCGCGGCAGTCTTCATCTTTTTGGAGATTGCCGCGATGTCTATGCTTAAGAGATCTTCCGTGCTGCAGGATATATGGCTCAACAGGGCGTCGCACAACGTGATGGCATGGAGCTGGGGTGGAGTGTCCCGTCTCCGCAACTATTTCTCCCTGCAGAAGCAGAACGACATCCTTGCCGGGCGCAATTTCGAGCTCTTCAAGGAACTCCAGCGCTACAAAGAAATGGAGAAACACATCCAGGCTATGTCCAAGCTGGATTCCTTAAGGTTCCGTTCCCGTTTCAATTACATTCCTGCCGAGATTACGGCTATGGGCACCAACACCCGTCACAATTACATTATCCTGAATAAGGGCAGCAGGGACGGAGTTAAGCCGAACAGCGCCATTGTTACCCCAAACGGAGTGGTAGGCGTCATTTATTCCGTTGACAAGAATTATTCCTATGGCCTTTCGCTTCTCAACGACAAAATCAGCGTCAGCGCCCGCATAGGAAAGGAAGGGATGGTGGCCCCCCTGAGATGGGACGGTAATGGAACGAATCACGCCATACTTAAGAATATTCCCCTTCATCTGACTGTGGCTGAGGGCGATACGGTACTGACCAGCGGGGTGTCTTCCGTTTATCCGGCTGATATACCCATAGGAATTACCATGGGCTCGCGACTTATAGACGGAGCCGTGAACATTGTTGACGTGAGGCTCTTTGTTGACTTTGCGTCGCTCCGCTATGTTATCATTGCGGAGAATCCCGATCGAGATATCATTGAGGAATTGGAGAGATGAAAAAGGGAAGGTTCATATTGGTTTACATCATCCTGATGGTGGTGCAGATAATACTATGCAACTTCTTCGGGCTGTCCAGGTACGTGCTGATATCCGTGCTGCCGGTGCTTATCTTGATGCTGCCAAAAGATATGGGGCCCATAGTGTCTATGCTGGTTGCGTTTGCAACTGGCTTTGCAATAGACTTTTTCTCCACGGGAATGTTGGGCATAACTCCAATGGCTCTTGTGCCGGTGGGACTTGTGCGCAGGTTCCTTATCACGCTGTTGTTTGGTGACGACCAGGCATCACGAGAAGATAATCTTTCGCTAGCCCGCTTCGGTATAATCAAGCTGACCCTGGCTATTGCGGTTACATGCTCCCTTTACTTCCTGATATATATATGGGTTGATTCTGCCGGTACCGTCGGCTTCTGGGCTGCAGCATTACGCTTCTTCTTGTCGGTTTTGGTCAGCACTCCGGTCTCCGTATTCGTTTCACGACTCTTAAGGCCCGAGTAAGATGGAACGCAACAACCGCTCTACCAAGTTGCTGATAGGGCTCGGGGTGGTGCTTCTCATCCTCCTCGGGCGCTTGTTCTACGTACAAATCATCAACGTCAGCTACAAGACGGACGCAGACAATAACTCCATGACGCGGGAGATGATTTATCCTCCCCGCGGAGTAATATACGACAGAAATGGTCTGTTGCTGGTGGGTAACCGTACATGTTATGACATAATGGTGACGCCAAGGGAGGTAACGCAACTGGATACTGTAGCTCTGGCGGTGGTTCTGGACACGAGTGTTGAATTTGTCCGGGAGAGGATGCAGTACTACCGGAAATACCGCTCCCGTATCGGCTGGCAGACCCTGACTTTTCTGAAGCAGGTAGATTCCGATACTTACTTGCGTTTTGCCGAGGAGCAGTTCCGATATCCGGGATTCAAGGGACAGATGCGTACGCTTCGGGAGTATCCTTTCAATGCCGGCGGCAATCTTCTTGGCTATACTTCGGAAGTAAGTGCTGAATATCTGGCTAACCATCCGGAATACAAGGCGGGCGATTATTACGGTCGTACTGGGCTGGAGGCAGCGCGCGAGAAGGAGTTGAGGGGGAAAAAGGGCTGGCACATTTACCAGCGAGACTCGAGGGGCCAGAAGAAGAACCCTTATAGGGGCGGTGAGTTTGATGTGGAAGCTGAGCCCGGCAAGGATATCGTGACTACGATAGACGCCCGCCTGCAACAGTACGGACAAAAGCTGATGAAGGGCAAGAAGGGGAGTCTTGTAGCCATTGAACCTTCTACAGGAGAGATACTTACCATGGTTTCTAGTCCAGGCATCGACGTGAGTGTGCTGGCAGAATTCGGCAGGCACTACGACAAGTTGAGCCGGGACAAGAACAAGCCTCTTTACAACAGGGCCGTCTCGGCCTCCTACCCTCCCGGATCGGTTTTCAAGCTTGTCAACGGCCTGATAGGTTTAGAGGACGGGGTGCTGGAGCCGTGGATGCAATATCCCTGCAACGGGGGTTATGTCTATACGTCCAGCGGCCGCAAACTGGGCTGCCATGCCCACCGTTCTCCGCTTAATCTGGAAGACGCGGTAATGATGTCGTGCAATGGCTATTTCTGCTACGTCTTCAAGGATCTTCTGGAGAATCCCAAGTATTCCGGCACGGAAGAGGCCTTCGATCATTGGCGAGAGATGGTGATGAGTTTTGGTTTCGGTCATTCGCTCGGCAGCGATTTCCCGTCCGAGCTAAGCGGCAATATTCCCTCATCCGCCTATTATAACCGGTATTACCGGAAGGGGCACTGGCGTTATTCCACCATAATCTCGCTCTCTATCGGCCAGGGTGAAATCCTCACCACGCCGCTTCAGATTGCCAATCTGGCGGCTATTATGGCCAATCGGGGCTACTATTACATTCCACATGTAGTCAAGGCTTCCGAGGGCGTGGAAATAGATTCGAAATATTACCAGAGGCAATACACCCTTGTTGACACCCTGCATTTCCCCAAGGTTATTCCAGGGATGTGGAAGGCCGTGAACGCCATTGGAGAGGGGGGTACTGCCAACGTGGGCCATGTGCCAGGGCTGGATATTTGCGGGAAAACCGGAACGGCTCAGAATCCGCACGGAAAAGACAATTCCGTCTTTATTTGTTTTGCCCCCAGGGACAATCCAAAGATTGCCGTGGCCGCATACATAGAAAACGCCGGCTTTGGAGCCAGCTGGGCCTGTCCTATCGCTACTCTGCTGGTTGAAAAGTACCTCAACGAGGAGATTTCCTCCGAGCGCAAGGGACTGGAGTATCGTGTGGTGAACACTAATCTGATACGCTGATGGAAGAAGGAGCACTTGACAGAGGTTTGGGTAAAACGCTGGACTGGAGGCTGATAATTATCTATCTGCTTATCCTGCTTTTCGGCTGGATAAATATTTATGCCGCAGTTCGTTCCGGGGAGCCTTCGTCTATATTCGACCTGGGTTTTAATTCCGGCAAGCAGGCCCTATGGATTGGGGGTGCAATTATTCTGGCTGCGGTGCTGCTGTTCATTGTGAATCCGTATTTCTGGGAGAGCGTCTGTAGGCCGGCGTACGGAGTGGTGCTGGTGCTGCTGGTTGCAGTTATCTTCTTAAGCAGCAACGTCAAGGGCTCACATTCCTGGTTCGAACTGGGGCCGGTAAAGTTCCAGCCGGCCGAGTTGTCCAAAATTACGACTTCCTTGCTTCTGGCGTCCATAATGAGCCGTCCTGGATTCAGAACCAGCAATTGGAGGCACATGTTGATGGCTATTCTGATTGTGCTGGTTCCTATGCTGGTGATAGTCGCCGAAAGCGAGACCGGGTCGGCCCTGGTGTACGTTGGGTTCATATTCGTGCTTTACCGGGAAGGTTTGTCAGGATGGTGGCTGGTGCTGTTGGGGATGGCAATACTTCTCTTCGTCGTTACCATTAAATATCATTGGTGGGTAGCGCTGCTGCTGGATCTTGGGGTTGCCGTTTTTTATGTTGTCCATTATAGCAGGAGGGTGTCGTCGCTGCGGCTCCGCCGGAAAATCGTACGAAATGGAATTATCGGTTTCCTGGCCGGAGTCGTGCTTGTGCTTACCGCAGACGTGCTGTTCCATAATGTGCTTAAGGATTATCAGCGGGAACGTATTGAAGTGCTGCTGGGAATTAAGCAGGACCTGCAGGGGGTAGGGTACAATGTTCATCAGTCGCTGATTGCGATTGGCTCGGGGGGATTTTTCGGTAAGGGTTACCTCCGGGGAACGCAGACCACCTTCGGTTTCGTTCCCGAACAGAGTACCGACTTCATTTTCTGTACCGTGGGCGAGGAGTGGGGATTTGTGGGCTGTTTGTTCGTGCTGGTTCTTTATGGATTGCTGATAGCCGGGCTCATTCATGACGCTGAACGTTCCAGAACGGCTTTTACCCGCATTTACGGATATTGCGTGGCATCATGCTTCTTCATGCACCTGGTTATCAATCTGGGTATGACGTTGGGACTTATGCCGGTAATCGGTATACCCTTGCCGCTGTTCAGTTATGGAGGCTCGTCGTTGTGGGCCTTCACCGTACTGTTGTTTATTTTTATTGCCCTGGACAGGCAGGAGAAAAAGTATTTCTAGCCGTTCAGTTGCTGGAGTGCATCGGTTACCAGAGTCCTCAGGCTGTCCTTTCCGGGGTGGTAGAGGATGGAGTGGATGCCCGCGGAGTTGCCTCCATCCACGTTCTTCTGGGAATCGTCAATGAAAAGAATTTCATCTGCGTTGTAGCCGCTCTCTTCTATTGCGCGGCGGTAAATCTCGGGATTAGGCTTCAGGAGTTTCATCTCGTGAGACAGGAACATCTTCTTGAAACTCTTGTCCAGCGGCAGGCCGGCGCGCTCGAAGTTGGGCTCGTGCAGCATCATGGAGAGGCCGTTGTTGTTGCTCAAAAGGAAGATGTCGTAGTCCCTGGACAGCTCTTTTACCAGAGCTACGTCGTCCGGTGCAGGGGTGCCGAAGAAATGGTCATGGCAGCGGAGAATCGTCTCCCTGGTAGTGCCAGGGGCACAATGCCTGATGCATTCCGCAATGAAAGTATCCGTATCTATTGTACCTGCTTCCACGTCCATGAAGAAACCATGGTGATGACACGGGTCCAGATACTTATCTACATCCTGGAAGCCGGCAATCTCCTGGTAAGCCTTAATACAACGGTCTGGAAACAGTGGCAGCAAAACGCCGCCCATATCGAAAAAAATAGCCTTAATCATATCTTTGGTGCCGCAAAGATAAGTTTTTTTTCTAACTTTGCGGCGTATTGCGCTTGCCGGGAGGCCCGCCCTTACAAGCCTTGGTGGTGAAATGGTAGACACGAGGGACTTAAAATCCCTTGGCCAGAAACGGCCGTGCGGGTTCGATTCCCGCCCGGGGCACATTAAAGACTTTGTAATCTGCTAATTTTCAAGCACTTACAAAGTCTTTAATATTCTATCCACCAAATTTGTTCACCTTTTGGTTACCTTTAGGAGCCGAGTGGTCGATAAATTGAAATTTATCCCTTCTCCGCCGGCACCTGGATGATGGTCAGCCACTTCTCGGGGTCTTCCTGATTCCAGGCCCCATCCACGTACACGGCTCTAGGGGCATCGGCCACTTTCCAGCCTTCTTTCTCCATCCAGGCGAAGAGGTCAATGTAATTCTGGTAGAGACGGTCGTAAGGGCCATAGGCTTTCATACATACGGCAGTGGGCACTTTAGGAACATCCTTGAACTTGATGATTGCCGAATCTTTCCCTTTGGCGGTGACTTTCTCGCAGTACTCGATGTCGATGTCCTTGGGCTTGTAGCCGCCGTGCTCGATGGTGTAGCAGTAACCGGGCTCCGGGCATTCGCAGCCCAGGCGGGCCATTTCAGGGCCGATGACCTCATAGCAGAGTCGGCCCAAATCATCGAATGAGGGAATGGTTGTGCGATGGCTGGCCACAATGATGGCAGGCAGGCTTTCAATAGTGATCTTTTCCATTTTCTTGAGTTTCTTTTGGGAAGCCACCACCGCCTTGAGCTGCGCCTTGCGGGCATTTAGCTGCCTTAGTTCTTCTTCGCATACGCGAATCTTCTCTTCCAGCGCCTCGATGCTTGGAACGTGGGTATCGTCCTCATAGAGGTCGCGAATCTCCTCCAGACTAAATCCCATCCCTTTGAGGGACAGGATAGCTTGCATCTTCTGAAACTGGTCTACACTGTAGTAGCGATAACCCGTGTCCCGGTCCACAATCTCAGGCACCAGCAGGTCTATCTCCTCATAATGCCGGAGCGTCCGTACCGTGACGCGGCAAAGGCGTGAAAACTCCCCGATTTTTAATCTGTTTGTCTTCATAACAACTGTGCACTTTTGTTATTTGCCGCAAAGATAATACGTGACGTAGGGTACGAGTCAAGAGAAAAATGAAAAAA